>Ga0209125_1001614_pt1 | contig 20192 bp, 20 predicted proteins | sample BarGraIncub1131A_FD_184503 | JGI IMG/M metagenome (GOLD analysis project Ga0209125, IMG submission 184503) | Arctic peat soil microbial communities from Barrow, Alaska - Barrow Graham LP Incubations 11-31A (SPAdes) (version 2) | ecosystem: Environmental > Terrestrial > Soil > Wetlands > Peat...
TCAATCCACGCACCCCCGCGGGGTGCGACGTAATTAGTCAGCATGATATCCGTAGGGCATGAAAGTTTCAATCCACGCACCCCCGCGGGGTGCGACAACGCATGGGGCGCGGTGTCTGAACAAATAAACGGTTTCAATCCACGCACCCCCGCGGGGTGCGACCGTTCCCGTGTTGTTGATCTGTTGCTGGAATTTGTTTCAATCCACGCACCCCCGCGGGGTGCGACTGTAGCAAGCCCCATGGCTCCCATAATGTTACGGTTTCAATCCACGCACCCCCGCGGGGTGCGACATTTTAAATCATGGCATATTACCCATTATATAGCGTTTCAATCCACGCACCCCCGCGGGGTGCGACAAGGTATTGCCCGCTTCAAACGTGTTATAATGGAAGTTTCAATCCACGCACCCCCGCGGGGTGCGACAAGGGCGAAATTATATTTACAGATCCTTCAAGAAGTTTCAATCCACGCACCCCCGCGGGGTGCGACATGCGCTAACTGAGAAGACTAATGCTATTAAGAGTTTCAATCCACGCACCCCCGCGGGGTGCGACAAGGTTTATTCCCAATGATCAATAAGAATAACAATGTTTCAATCCACGCACCCCCGCGGGGTGCGACTAAAAATGGTTCGCTTTCAAGTGCTTCTGTAGTGTTTCAATCCACGCACCCCCGCGGGGTGCGACCGTTTATTTGAATGAAGTGCAAATCGATAGTATCGTTTCAATCCACGCACCCCCGCGGGGTGCGACTCAACCTCCGGTGCGCTTTGCTCTTTATTATTTGTTTCAATCCACGCACCCCCGCGGGGTGCGACTTTGCCATCGCTGCCTTAGCCTCCTTTGATATTGGTTTCAATCCACGCACCCCCGCGGGGTGCGACTGTATATGCGCTAAAGTATTAAATTAAAATGAATTATAAGCAACTTTTCGCGAAATCATTCCCATTACAGAAATCAATAGTCAATTCTTCATTAAAAAAGTATATAACCAATTGATTTTTAGGAATCGCGAATAAATGTAGAAAAATAGAACAGCTTATGGTTCGCGGAATTAAATAATGATCGTGTCTTCAGGATCATAAGTATCTTTTGCCCCAAAGTGGTTAACACGTTTATTCCAGTTACTGCCTAGAAAATAAAATCTAAGACTGTCTTTATCTTTATCAATAATTGATTCAAGTCGATGCCTCAAATCAGCAAATTGCGCAGGATCAACTAAACACTCAAAAACCGAATTTTGAACACGTTGCCCGAAATTAACGCATTGTTTTGCCACTTGACGTAGTCTTTTATTTCCACCTGGAGAGGAAGTTTCCACATCATATGTGATTAATACCATCATATCAACTACTTATTTACAAAAACTGGATAATTTTCAATATCACCTCGAACAAAGCGAGCCATTAATAAAGCTTGACAATACGGTAATAATCCAATTGGTATAGTTGTTTGTAAAAAGGGATGTACAATTTCTTCCTGCTTCCTCTTTTGCCAAGCTGAAATAACCTCTTTGCGCGTCTTATCATCCATAATGACCCCACCGGCTTCCCGTTTAACAAAACCTTTATTGTCAACTTGTTTACGATTAATAAGTGTCAAGACCAATCGATCCGCCAAATATGGACGAAGTTCTTCCATCATGTCTAAAGCCAAACTTTGTCTTCCTGGACGATCAGTATGAAGAAATCCTACACAGGGATCAAGGCCTACACTTTCGAGTGCAGATCGAACCTCATGCATTAATAATGTATATATAAATGAAAGCAAGGCATTTACATTATCAAGAGGAGGACGTCGATTTCGACCATTCATGAAAAAATTATCCTTTTGGGTAAGTATCAATTGATCAAAAACACTGAAATATTCCTGAGCAGCATCTCCTTCAACTCCTCGAAGCATATCAAAACTTGTCGATCTAAATACTTGTTTTTGTTTATTTGAAAGAATTTTAATTACATTTTCAACTGATACTGTATTTAAATTTTTGGGGTGGTCTCTTAAAGCTCTTTGCAACACAGTCTTACAATTAACAATCTTTCCAGCAATAAAAATCTGAGACAAAGACAATGACGTTTCAACCTCGTCTGCCATTCTATATTGTTGCCTTCGAAGTAAAACATTACCGGAAACTTTGCCTGTAACCCTTCCAAGAAAAAACCCTTGGTCAGAAAGAAAACTCAGCGAAATATTCCTCTCAGCACAAAGAGCCATTAAAGATGGACTCGCACCCATAAAACCAAAACAAACAATACCTTCAATATTGTGAATCGGCATTCGAAACCGCTCCTGATTTTCAACCTTTACTACAATATTCTCACCATCTTTAGACAGATAGGAACCAGTAGTTGTAACATACAATGTATTTAAAAGTTTTCTCATAGTTCAATCCATATCAAGTTCCCATTTCAAATACTCCGTTACATTTTGTGCCTTGCTCATACTTTCAGGTAGACAAATATCAAAAAGTGAACACATTTTGCAATGATTTTTCACCACAGGAAGAGGTGTCATTCCTTTATTAAAAAGTTCATGCATTTTTAAAGCTAACTCTTTGACCCTCATCCTTAGTTCAATTGAAAAAGTAACATCAACTCGCCGTCTTGTTTCTCCATAAAAGATATAACCATTGGGGATATTAATAGAATGCATTTCTTCTAAACACATTGCCTGAGCACACAGTTGTACTTCATCACATTCTTCAGATTTTGGTTTACCGCGTTTATATTCTACCGGTTGGAAACTCCAAAAACCACTGCGACCAGGCAATGCAATGCCTGTTGATTCGTCCGTAGAAAGAATTTCAACAATATCTGCAACGCCTGTTAAACCTAATTCCTTTGATAAAAGACTGACTGACTTTAGTGTAATAATCCCTTTTTTCCAGTCTTTCTCAAATGGGTCATCTACACGTTCATGAAGTTGATTGCCCTCAATAGTACGTACATTTTCTGCCCATTGTTGTTCAATATGTATCAATGCCCATTGCCGTTGGCAGAAAGCAATATGCTGAATTCCGGAAAGCATCAGCAATTCTTCTTCATCATATATTTTCATTATAACCACTTAGGCTTTTCTTTTGATATTCGAAGCTCTTTTAAAACCTTATCAAAATCTGATTCAAAGAGTTTATCCTGCACAATTTGATATTTTTCATACTCCTTTATGGCTAATGATGTTGCTATTTCATGCGAAACAAGGCCTTGGTGTGTCAGCACCTCTTTCTCATTAAACCTCAAAAAAGCATCCAATTTCTCAACCCAATTTTTCATATACATTACAACTCCTTTTTGTGCTTGAGTTTCTGCATAATCGAGATACATGGTGACAATTCTGTTTAAATCGTCTAACTCTTTTTTATTCAGGAAATTCTTAGCTACAACAACATCAGATTTTCTAACAACACCTTTTGGTGCATTTTTCCAGTTAGTCAAACCCATATTATCCTTTGTACTGTCTGCTCTTGAAGCAATGATTTCAGCAGCTGTTTGCCCAGTTATTGCCCAATGCAACTTATTCTGAACTGTCGCAAAAAAGTCTCTCGTAATTTGGGTATTCACATCATAATCAGCACTACACTGAGAATAAATATCTGTGATTTTCTGATAAAAACGTCTTTCACTAGAACGAATATCTCGAATCCTGGATAGTTGCTCTTCAAAGAAATCCTTACCAAAAAGAGTACTTGGATTTTTAAGGCGCTCATCATCCATTGTAAACCCCTTGATGATGTATTCTTTCAATCTCTCAGTTGCCCATATTCTAAAATGAGTTGCCTGTGTACTATTCACCCGGTAACCGACAGATATAATCGCATCCAGATTGTAGTATTGGGTTGAATAAATTTTTCCATTGTTGGCAATATGTTCCAAAATGGAACATACTGTATCTTCTTTTAATTCAGACGATTCAAAAATGTTTTTCAAATGCTTTGTAATAGCTGGTCGCTGAACTCCAAATAGATCTGCCATTTTTTGTTGAGTAAGCCAAATATTTTCATCATGTAAGTACATCTCAACTTTCACTTTTCCATTTGGAGTAGTGTAAAGTAAAACTTCATTAAAACCTTCAAGAACGGGTGCAGCTATTTTTTTCATGGGATTCATTTTATTTGTGCCACGGTTTGTGGCACAAATTTAAGATGATAATTACAACATTTCGATAAGTTCAATGCCTTTAGGCAAATCTTCCTGTTTTGGTATGACGATAGAGTAATCATTAAAGGAACGTGGCAAATCTACTATTTTAGAAATCTGCACTTTATCAAAAAGTTCTCCAGATCGAGCTGATCCTAAATGATTATTATGCTTGAAAATAATCAATTTCCTGGGATTCATTTCTCCTCGAGCAGCTGCACGGTCGTGTTCAAAGGCGTTAAGTAATGCTTCCCAAAGCAACTGAAGATCTTCATCAGAGAATCCGGTTTTCTGAGCATCAACGGCCGAGATAAAACCATGCATACGATAAAGTGCATAGGGCACAGTGGCTTTTCTTCCAAATGTAGAAGCATTTTCTCGTTTTTCTTGCGCTTTGGCTTCTTTTTCAGTAGTTACTGCACAACGAGTAATTGAATGTTCAGCTTGATAGATTCGGTCTTCGGATCTTGAAAAGGTAAATTGAACAGGACCACGAACAGTGCCAGCACCTTTATCACCAGTACTAAGAACTGCGCCAAAAGTACGAACATCAAAAAAGTTTTTACATATATCGACTTGACGAACTTGTGGGGTGCCTCCTTCTGCGGAATCGATAATATTATTCAAAATATTACCTTGACGAATAAAAATATCAAAAGGTTTATTCATTTCATGCTTTAATTGCACATAATTTCTAACCTTCCTTTTGATACAAACATCCGTAATCAAACCTTCCTGATTTTCAGCGTCAACCCTTGGCAAGTTTGCCTGATCTGGATCGCCGTTTGGATTACCATCTTTAACATCGAATAAAAACACAAAATCATAGCGATTTTTAATTGAATCTGTTGCCATAGTTTATTCCCCCTCGTTTTCTATTAATAATTTTAATTCTTTATTGTTTTTTGCATTATCAAAATCTTGTTGCTTTTGGTGGTAGTAACCAAGAGCAAATTGTCCCTGTTCCTCAAGTGAGAATATTGCAGGGAATCCATTTATTAGACTGCATAATTCCTGTAATTGTCTATCAAGAATTACTGCAAATCCAGGTTTCTCATGTTTTAATTTAGAAATGTGATTCTGTGATAATTTCATCAATCTACCAAAAGCTGGTGCAGGGCTTGTTGATGCAAACGAAAAAAAGCGTTCGCGAATACCCGCATTCAAATCCTTACCTTGAGCAGCCCTCTGAATATTTTCCATTACTGCAAAAATTTTGCCACATACGATTGCTGAGCTCTTGTCATTTGGGTCATTTTGTTCTTTAATCATCTTACCTCCGTTTTTATTATTTCTGTTTAAAACAAATCTTATTAGCGCTGCCCTATCGGGTGTAATTGTTTCTTTAGTTTGTCCATCTTCTGAATTTTCCACAAATCGTATCCGTTTTAATACAGCTGACAATATCCAAAGTGGTGGTGTGGAATCTTTAAGTGCGGCATTCCATAGTTGCGTTGCGACACGAGAGTCTGTTGGATCATTGTTCGATTTTGCATTTTGACTTGCTTTTGCCAAAACATATAATGGAGTATACCGGATTTCACCATAAGCACGAATAGCTATTTCTTGAAACCATTTGGCAATATTTAATTTGTAATCGTCCAAACTTATTTCAATCCAATCGCGTATTGCTATACGTGCAGCTGCTCCAGAAAGCGTGCAAGAATAAAACTGATTGCTTTTAAGGGATTTTGTTTCGTTATTTTTGGCTTTTACCACCGAGTCAATAAGGTTCAAGACCTGCCCTACATCAGGATTATCGAGTAGATTTAATTCATCTAATGTTTCTTCTTCTCTAGTCCAGAAAATCATTGAAGTGTCTGAGCCGATATTTTTACGATTGGAATAAACGAAATGACTTTTTGACTTTCCTTTTTTGTCCTCAAAAATTCTCTCGCTTCCATTAGCGAGTAACCAATTTAATCCTTCAACATAATTTTTTGCACAATTTGTACAGATAGATGAATTGTCATTCCCTTTCAAGTCGTAAGATTCAAATGCCTTTTCATTGTATGAAACCAAAGCACAGCCAGCCGATTGTCCATCAGGAACTCGTTTAATAAGTCCATGAGGTTTATCTATTACTGGAAAATCCATCTTTCCACAAATGGAACATATCTTTTTTGGACCTTTTAATTGCTCCGACTGTTCTTTTTCAAATCTATCAATTATTTCATCATAAACTATTTGCTGTTCGTGAAGTCGCACATCATTCACACGAAATGCTATATTTCCAGCTCTTTCCTTTTCGCCAACTTGAATTTCAAACTCACGAATAGCCTTATCTAAGCCATTCACCTTATTATCATTATAAAAGTCAAAAACAGGTGACAAAATTTCAAGCTCTTTATAAAGTAGGAGTTTATCCAAAAAAAGTTGATGTTTAGAAGACGTTGCAGTTTCAGCTTTCAATTGAATTGCTGTTTTATCTTCTTCTAATATTTCCAGATTGAAACCGGAATAATTTAAAACCTCTTCTGCTTTATCCAGCAATAAACGTGCTTTACCCTTTTTGGCAGTAATTGCTTCTGCAGGCCTAATTATTTTATCGATAACAGAAAACGAATTAAACGATCCATCACTATTAATCACTAAATCTATTGAAATAGGTTCAGCTTTTAAAGCATCATGTCCGGTGCGTATGCGTTTTCCAAAATCTGCCAATTCTTTAATCATTCTACCGCCTCCTTTTCTTCATTTTGATTGAATTCATAAATCACAGCAGACATTTCACTATCCATTTCTGGCTGAACATGTGATGAAGTCATCATTTTATCATTTTCTGCTTTTGGACATTCCAATACTCCATTCATTACAGCTACATCGTAAAAGAAAATTGGAGAAGGTTTGCCTTTTGGGTCGTAAAAAATATCGAAAAGCATGCTACCAATAGGTAAAATTTCCTGAATGGGCAGTTCGGTTCCATCTGGTGTAGAAAATTCTGCTGCAAATTCTCTGGTACCTAAAAATGGTCTTCGCCAGCATTGTCCTTTTTTTACTCGACGTTTAAACATTTCAGCATACTTTTTCGGGGGATTTTTCGCATCAAATTCTTTCTGATAGACAGAAGCTTCAATAATATAGGAAACGTCTTTCAATATAATACTATTACGCTGAGCTCTTCTTTCTTCTATAATAATGGGTGTTTTGCCTTGTTTGGCATTAATCTCATTACGCTTTATTGAAAAGAATTTCACCGGATTTATGACCAATATTCGATGAATCCACCATTGAAATTCTGGTTTCCAAAGTATTGAATCAAGAACCCCTCTCGCTGCCGAAGGTGTCATGCAGGGGTAGGTCATTCGTTCAACCTTAAGGTCTGGCCGCGTAAAACAAGCAAAGTCACCTGTTACTTTTATTCTTACAATTTCGTTATCAATCATATAGTTGTCTTTAAATTTTTATACGATAAATGTATCAAGTTGAGGATTTTTGGATAGTCCAAAATCCCTGTCATAAGCTCCATACCACATCCAATATCCTTGAGGTTCTTTTCCCATTTTACCAATATTCTCTTTTATAAAATTATCATAGACTTGAACTGAATATTGTTGCATAGATCGGTAATCAGCACGCGATAGTATCGGTTTATAGCGTATATTATCATACAAATTGGCACTTTCATCACAAAGAATAAAAATAGGGGTTGTTGTATTTTCTATTAAATGGTACACTTCAGCAACCGTTTTAAAGTTATAACTTAACCTATTCTTTTCAATATTCTTTATATCCTGAGGAATAAAAAGCCGAAATGCTTTTCTATAATACTCACCAAAAAAATCATGTTCAAATAAAAGATGCTCATTTCCCTTATACAAACTATTGGCAAAATCGCCTAACGAACTATATTGCTTATTTGGTGAACCAGCACCTGCAATTGAAAAAATAAATACCTTACCAAATTCAGGCATTTTTCCTTCACGATTGCATCGTCCGGCAGACTGTATAATGGATTCCAATGGAGCTCTTTCCCTGAAAACACAAGGAAAATCAAAATCGACTCCTGCTTCAATCAACTGGGTAGAGGAAACCAAAATCTTTTCATTTTTTTTCAAACAGGCTCGAATGTCCTCAATAACCTTCTTCCGGTGAACAGGATACATGCTCGTGGATAAATGGAAAATACGGTAAGTAGAACATTTCTGAATTTCATTGAAAAATAAAAGAGCTTGCTTTTTTGTATTGAAAATGCATAAAGCTGACTCGTCTTGTTTAAAAACGGATTCAGATAGTACTTCAATTGAAACAGGCAAATAATTATTGATAGAATGGTATTCAACTCTACGTGTAGCATCAAAAATTTTCTTTGGATTTTCTACCAACGATTGAATAGCTTCTATACCATTAAAGTCTTTGCTTTTCTCAAAAGCAGGTTGTGTAGCTGTACAAAAAAGAAACGATGTATTCATTACTTTTTGTACATTTTTCAACATCGTTAATGTAGGTAAAACAATTTCTTTTGGCAATGTCTGAACTTCGTCGAAAATGACTACCGATTGAGCTATATTATGAATTTTTCTACATCGAGAGGGTTTATTTCCAAACAAAGATTCGAAAAATTGAACAGATGTTGTTACAATGATTGGGTAATCCCAATTTTCAGTGGCCAATCGCCTTGTATAGTTTTCGCCCTTTTGCCATTCATTTGCAATATCTTTGTTTGAGTCCTCATCTTCGTTAAAATTCGAATGATGTTCAAGCACCCACTCTTCGCCAAAAATACGCTTTAATTCTTTTGCAGTTTGGTCAATTATACTAATAAACGGCAATACAATGATGATTCGTTTTAAGTTATTATATTCAGCATGATGCAAAGCCCAACTGACAGAAGCTAATGTTTTTCCCATTCCTGTTGGAAGAGTCATTGAATAAAAACCAGTGTCCGACTTTGCTTTGGAAATAGCATAACTACGAACCTCATTACGTAAAATGTTTATATAACCCTCTTTACTTTTATCTTTGAGCTCATTTTCTAATTTTTCGAGTAGATACTTCGGATCGAAAACTCTTGAATTTCTATTTTCTGAAGTGGAACTATTAAAATGTCTTTCTGTATCCAACCAATCTGCATCTGTGAGTGCGCTAAATAGCATTCTTATAAACAGCTCTCTATCTGTACCTCGCAAACCAGTATCTTGATACAATAAGTCAGATTCACTTATTCTATTTTCGTCTAAAAATTCTTTTTTAATAGTAGAAAGTAAAGAATGTTCCGGTTCATCAAACTCATACAAATCGGATTTCAAATCACTTAAATCTGGTAAACCTTTATGATGACCGTCAATAGCAAATGCTGCTTCTGTTTGTTTGACTCTTTTAGCCAAAGCTGCGCCCCAACAAGCATGTGGAACACTACCTCTCCGACCACCTTCTTTGAGGTATTTTTGAAAATCGGGTTGATATTTTCCCAAGTCATGCAATAGACCAGTCGTTTTGTATATATTTTGATATGTTGGATTAATGGCAAACGCATCCATTAGTCTAGACACACCTTGTGTATGATCAATTATTGAATGGACCTCGCCTCTCTCATTTTCTGTATGCGCTATCTTCATGGATCAAAATAAAAACCAGTTTAAAAATACGATTATTTTACAAAACACTTACATTTTACTGACAAATTCCGTCAGTTATTCTTTTATTTCTAATTTTTTCTAAAAATAATTTAAATTTATCCGACCCATTAACTTTGACCTCACCTGGTAAGCCTATAACAAATCGACCAATACCATGATAATCTGCCACTTGAATTGAAAGACTATACCTTATTGGATTCTGCCCTATTAATTTTAGACAAGGTTCCGCCAATGGAAATTCCTCACTCAAAAGATTGGATGCTTTCAAAGTCAGTTCAGCCTCAATTGTATCTATTGCAATTCGAGCAGACATTCTGAATGCATCAACAAAAGGCACTTTGTGTAGTATTTCATTTTGCCAAACACTATTGAGTATTTCTACTTTTTCTATGCGGCTTATCTTGAACTGCTTACAAATAGTATCATGAGTGTCGTAACACCAAATACCAGAATACTCAGACAGAAAAGTAAATGGTTCAACCACTCTATCAGATATTGTTTCACTGTGTGATGAACGATAGGAACAAAGTTTGACCTGTTTCTTTTGGGTAAGAGCATTGCTAAGAGTATTAATTATTTCAACTTCAGTTTTCCGAGATAAATTTGAAAGTGCTTTAAAATCATACAGGACATTCAATTTTCTGACCAATTGATTACTTACTTGAGTTCCAACTTTTAACTGATCTAGTGCACGATAAAGCACATAGCCTTCTTCTTCACTAAAATGGAACAAGGTATTCATCATTTTAGTTTGGTCTTTGTAAAGATGAAGTGAATAATTGCCATGATCTCTGTCTAAAACAAAACCTGCATTTTCGATTGTATTCAAATCACGATAAATAGAACGTTCGGACTTATTAAATCTCTGGGCTAAATCTTTGATTGTATAACAAATTCCACCAGAAAGCATTACCAACATTCGTAGAATTTGTTCCGTTTTAGGTTGTTCCATGATTGTATTAAAGTAAAAATAGTCAATGATTTTTTTGAACCATCTAATGTATTCTTTATTTTTCATTGAAACTAAATTAAACCATATTATCAATAAAATGTTTTTATAAAACATTTTAAATAATTCATACAAATAGTCTTATTCCAACTAAAAATGGTTTATATTCGTTTTATTGGAACTCACAAAGATTACGATAAAACCGACTGTTCAAAATTATAGAAAGATGGCAGAAATTAAGAATGAACTGGAATTTGAAGTAGCTTCTGCCAGAATAGAGGAACTTCTAAAAATGGTTGACAACGAAACGTCAGCCAACAATAGATATTTAATCGAGCTTGATTTGGTCTCCAATCTTGTCGCCGATTATGAAGAAGTATATTATACGGTTAAAAAGCCCACTTTGACGGAAATACTTAAACTCAGGATGTTTGAGATGAATATCACTCAAGCGAAATTGTCGGAAATTTTGGGGGTCAGCCCTTCCCGAATCAGTGAATATTTGACAGGGAAAAGCGAGCCCACCTTAAAAGTTGCGCGAAAAATCAGTCAGAATTTAAAAATTGAAGCAGATATTGTTTTGGGAGTCTAAAAGATAAGCTAAAATTCTTTTCTTCATAATTAAATACTTTTAAATTCAAGTACCAGCAGTAGCGAATATAACTTAAAGATATTATATTTTGGAAAAATTGGAGCAAAAGATTTCTTGTTCAAAAGAACTACCTTTGCACCCGGTTTTCAATCCTGAAAAAATGAAAAAACAGAATTCGATTGGTCATTCAGTCATGCTGATTGTGAATATTTTCTTTGGAATTAATATGTCCATTTCCAAAGATCTTTTAGGTGGAGTTATTAGTCCAATGGGACTGAACGCTATGCGGTTTCTGTTCGGAACAGTAATTTTCTGGCTGTGCTCCTCTTTTATTTCGGAAAAGGTCTCAAAAAAAGATTTAGGTATTCTTTTTCTGGGTTCCATCCTGGGGCTGTTATGCAATCAAATCTTATTTATTCAAGGTTTATCCAAGACCTCACCTATTGATGCATCAATCATTAGTACGTCTTTGCCCATTGTTACGATGATCTTTGCCGCATTGATCATCAGAGAACCCATAACCTGGGTGAAAGCGCTGGGAGTATTGATCGGTGCGAGCGGTGCTGCTTTTTTGGTCTATTCGGCAGAACAAGAAGTGACAGGAGCCAGTAGCCTGGTTGGTGATTTGCTTTGCTTTGGCAGCAGCATTTCCTTTGCACTCTTTCTGGTTGTTACAAAGGGTGTTTCCCAAAAATACAATCCAATTACTACGATGAAATGGATGTTTTTATTTGCTGCGTTGATTTTCTTGCCATTCAGCTTTACCAATATTTCATCCGTCCATTTTTCAGAATTAAGCCAAAAGAACTGGCTTTCGCTTTCCTTTGTTTTAGTCTGTGCCACTTTTATTCCATACCTTTTGATTCCCATTGGTCAAAAGTTCTTGCGGCCCACAACTGTTGCCATGTACAATTATATACAACCCGTTGTGGCTACTTTATTGGCTGTTTATGTGGGGCAGGATAACTTCACTTTTACAAAAGGAATAGCAGCCGCTCTGGTTTTCACCGGCGTTTTCGTCGTAACACGCAGCAAATCAAGAGCAGATTTGGAGTTGGAAAAGCAGAAAATTGCTTCGAAACAAACACTTATTTAAGTTCGAATTTTTCTTTCAATAAGATATCTGCAGATGATGCCCCGATCATCAGATCAAAATCACCGGGTTCAGCTACCCATTCCAGTTTACTGTTGAAAAAAGACAACTTTTCTTTGTCAATGGTAAAATGGATCGTTTTGCTTTCTCCCGGTTCCAATTTTACCTTCTGAAAGTCTTTTAGTTCTTTGACCGGTCTCACAACGGAGCCTACCAAGTCCCTGATATAGAGCTGGGCAACTTCTTCACCTGCACGTGTTCCGGTATTGGTCAATGTAAAGGATACATCGATGGTTTGATTTGAATTCATCGTTTTTGTACTCAGCGTCAATGCGTCGTATTTGAAGGTGGTATAGCTCAAACCAAAACCGAAAGGAAATTTGGGACTTTTTTGAAGATCGTTGTATCCGGAGCGGTAATTATTGACAAAGTCATTGTTATCCGGTGCAGGACGACCTGTATTCAGGTAGTTGTAATAGATTGGAAGCTGACCTTCCGCTCTTGGAAACGTCAGTGGCAATTTACCGGATGGATTGTAATCACCGAACACCACGTCAGCGATGGCATTTCCAGCCTCACTTCCCAACCACCAGGTGTATAGAATGGATGGAACGTTATCGGCTGTCCAATTGAAAATCAAAGGTCTGCCTGCATTCATCATAACCACAACCGGTTTACCTGTTTCGTATATTGCTTTGATCAGATCTTCCTGAACACCGGGTAAATGAATGTTTGAACGGCTTTTACCTTCACCACTCATGTCGCGTTTTTCACCCACACTCAAAATGACGACATCGGCTTGTTTGGCTGCTTCCAGTGCTTCAGCAAAACCTGCTGTTGAATTACCTTCGACTTCACAACCTTTGGCATAGATTAAATGACTTTTTCCAACACGTTTTTCGATGCCTTCAAACTGAGAAACGACATCGCTGTTGTCCGGCCATGGAATGTTCCAAAAGCCCAGCATATCTTCTTTTGATTTAGCCAAAGGGCCAATCAATGCAATTTTTTGGTTGGTGGAAAGTGGCAATAAATTCGTTTCATTTTTAAGCAGAACAATGCTTTTCCTACCCATTTCTCTGGCTTTTACCCGATGTTCCGGATTGTTCAAGGCAAGTTTTTCCTTTTCCTCGTTGCAAAATTTGAATGGATCGTCAAACAAGCCCAGTTCGAACTTCTTGGTCAGGACACGTTTCACGGCATCATCCACCAAAGCAACCGGTACCTTTCCGTCTTTGACCAATTGAGCCAGATTCTCGGTATAACATCTGCTTTCCATGTCCATATCGCTTCCGGCTGTAATGGCAATTTTGGCAGCATCGTATTTATCTTTTGCAAAACCATGTGGTATCATTTCACCGATAGAGCCCCAATCACTGACTACAAAACCTTTAAAACCCCACTGACCTTTGAGCAGGTCTCTTTGAATGTAGGAATTTCCGGTAGCAGGAATGCCATTGATGTCGTTGAAACTGTTCATAAAAGTGGCAGCTCCTGCATCACAAGCGGCTTTAAAAGGTGGCAGGTAGACTTCCAGTAATGTTCGGTTGCTTATATCGACGGAATTGTAATCCCTGCCGCCAATACCGGCACCATAGGCTGCAAAATGTTTAGCACAAGCCATGACAGCATCGGTATTTCCAAGTCCTTTTCCCTGAAAGCCGTTTACCCGCGCCTTAGCAATGAGACAACCCAAATAAGTATCCTCGCCGGCTCCTTCCATAATCCGACCCCACCTGGGATCTCTGGCGATATCGACCATGGGGGCAAAAGTCCAGTGAACGCCTGAGGCTGAAGCTTCTACGGCTGCTACTCGCTCCACTTCTTCAATAGCCTTGAGATCCCAGCTTGCAGCTTCTGCCAATGGAATAGGGAAAGTGGTTTTATAGCCATGAATCACATCCAGACCAAAGAGCAAAGGAATGTGCAAACGAGACTGCATGGCCAATTTCTGCAGGGCTCTTGTTCTCTCCACCCCATTCACATTCAGAAGTGAACCGACTTTACCATCTTTGATTTCCTGCATTTTATCCCCTTCGGTTGAAACAGGTCCTGTGGTCCAAAAGCTGGCATATTGATTGAGTTGACCCACCTTTTCATCCAGGGTCATCAATTTTAGGACGGAATCCACCCTTTGTTCGATGGACTTTGACTGTTTGGCAAAGGATGCAGGTATGATGAGTAAACTTACGGCGAAAGATAGTAAGGCCTTTGAGTTGAGAAGCATATTTTGAGTTTTTATGGGATTTAGAGCCACAAATATATTCAAAATAGGATAAATAGTTGCAGAAAAATTTAACTCTTCAGGCAGAAAGTGTCATTTTAACAGTTTACGAAGATATGTCCGGCCTTCAGGCCAGTTCTGAAGATTTGACGCTCCGTTGATGTGTCCTTTTTCGCCTAAATTCACAAAGGAGCTTCCCCATTTTTGAGCAAGAAATTCAGACTGTTCTATTCGGATATATTCATCGTTGGTACTGGCTAAAAGAATGCTTTTAAAGGGTAGTTTCTGTTGGGATACTGTCGAAAAACCTTTCAATACTGCTTTCAGTTTTTCATCTTCAATATTTGGAGGTGCCACCAACAAAGCAGCTTTGATTTTCAGTTTTGTATTTTGTGCCCAAAGAGCTAAAGCAATGCATGCCAGACTGTGAGCAACGACAACCACATCACCCGAAGATTGGCTAACGTATTTTTCAATCGTGTCAGCCCATTCCTCAGCAACGGGATGATACCAATCGTTTTGTTCGATACGAATGTATTCCTTGTTTTCCTTTTGCCAGTAGGTTTGCCAGTGATCGTCTCCTGAACTGCGAAATCCCGGAGCTATAAGTATTTGAGTTGCCATACTAATTGTTTTTACAGTGCAAATATCGGGCCTTCCTGTGATTCCTGTAATCCCATATTTATGGTAAATTTATTTTCCGTATTTTTGTACCAACTAAGAAACTTCATACAATGGATGAATTAAAAAATCTCGGTAAAAGCACCAGCTATACGTTCGAATACCAACCTGAAATTCTGGAAAGTTTCAGCAATAAGCATCCTGAACGCGACTATATGGTCAAGTTCAATTGTCCGGAATTTACCAGCCTCTGCCCCATCACCGGACAGCCGGATTTCGCCACCATTTACATCAGCTATATGCCGGATGAAAAACTGGTGGAAAGCAAGAGCCTGAAACTGTATCTTTTTAGCTTTCGCAACCACGGTGCTTTTCACGAAGATTGCATAAACATCATTCTAAAGGATTTGGTTGCTTTGATGGATCCGAAATACATCGAAGTCTGGGGGAAATTTCTACCCCGTGGCGGTCTGAGCATCGACCCATACTGCAATTATGGCAAACCGGGCACGAAGTATGTTCAGATGGCTGAATACCGTATGCTGAATCATGATTTGTATCCTGAACACGTCGATAACCGTTAGGAAGCCTTTTCCTGCCTCATTTTAAGGAGAATTTTCACGAAGAGCGAACTCGTTGGGGTTTCCAAACGTTCTCCTTCTATATTAAAAAGTTAGAATCATGGGGAAATTAATTTTAATCCGTCACGGAGAATCGGTTTGGAATCAGAAAAACGTATTTACCGGTTGGGTAGACGTTCCACTTTCCGGAAAAGGAATCAATGAAGCAATCAAAGCAGGGGAAAAACTGGCCAATATAGCATTTGACGTAGTCTTTACGTCTGTTCAGGTCAGAGCCATCGAAACAGCCATGATTGCCCTGGCACAAAACAAGAGTGATAAAACCCCGGCCATCGTACACACCGAAGGAAAAATGGCCGAATGGACTGGTGTATACAGCGACGCCATGCAGAAAAGCATGATTCCGGTTTATCAGGACTGGCATCTGAATGAACGGTATTACGGTGAACTGCAGGGTAAAAACAAAGCCGAAACAGCTGCCGTTTATGGCGATGATCAGGTGAAACTCTGGAGAAGAAGTTACGATGTCAATCCGCCCAACGGGGAATGTCTCAAAGATACAGCTGAACGCACAATACCTTATTTCAACGAAAAAATTCTTGGGTTGGTCAAGGAGGGCAAAAACGTGTTGGTTTCAGCACATGGTAATAGTTTGCGATCCATTGTGATGTTTATCGAAAACCTGAGCAAGGAGGAAGTGCTTCAGCTGGAAATTCCGACTGGTCTGCCTTTGTTTTTTGAATTAAAGGATGGAAAGTTGGTACGTAACAATGAATTCTAAAAAGTCAGAATTTACCCTTCCTGCTTTGTAATAACTTTATGCGCCTTGTGACGCTTTACGGTCTTTTTCTGATATTTATTGGAGAGAACACTAATGCTACCGTCTACTTCCATGATGGCCAGATCTACTTCTTTAACAGATGCAACTCCGTGTTCCCGCACCGCTTCCATCAACTCATCCTCACTGATTTTCGCTTTTTTCATGTGTGCGTCAATAATTTTTCCTTGATAAATCAACATCGTGGCATCGCCTTGCACCACCTTTCCAAATCGGGGAAAGCGATACTGAAGGTACTTGAGCACATAATTTACAACAAACAATGAGGAGGCAGCGACTAACCCACCTGAAAGTGTGGAATCGGGTCCAACCATGGCATTCTGCACTGAGTTGCTGATTAGCAGGATGAAAACCAGGTCGACAACGGAAAGTTGCGCCAGTTCTTTTTTACCAAAAAGGCGAATGGCTATCACGATAAAAAGATAAACAGCCAGTGTACTGCCAATGATGCGTACGTAATTGTTGCTAAGGAGCTCCTGCATAAAATAGGATTTTAAGATTGGATTTATTGTTCTCGTTAAATGTTCAAATATACACACATTCGATTATAAGACTGTCTTAAACTGAAAAAACCTTACCTACCATGAATGATATATTTTTCACTATCTTTGTTAACAAGCAGGTTGGCGTTAATATCAAAAATTATAAAATATCATTTATCATGGAAAAAGTCAAAGTCATCATTGTTTGGAATAAAAACTACGGAGCATACACAGAAGCTCTTTCAGGGTGTGTTGCCGCTGATGAAACACTTCAGGGGGTGAAGGACGGCATTCGTTCTGCCATCGAAATGCATCTCGAGACTATGCGGGAAGATAAAGACGAAATTCCGGAAATTTTAAATGGAGCTTACGAACTAACGTTTGAGTTGGATTCGCGCGCTTTGCTCCACTATTACGAAGGGGTTATAACCCGTACAGGTCTCAGCCGTCTTACCGGAATCAACGAAAAACAACTGGGACACTATGCTCAAGGAGTCCGATCCCCAAGAAAAAAACAACGCGAAAAAATAATCAACGGAATCCATCAACTCGGAAAAGAGTTGTTGGAAATGGATTAGTTTTTACCGATATCTATTTCGCGAAAATCCGCAAAAGGTTCTCTATTTCTTTACTACATTTGCCCTATGCGCAAAACGGAGAAAAAGAAAGTACCAAATATACAGTTTTTTACGGCTGACACTGCCACAGATCTGGCTTTGCCATTGGTGGACAGTGGCATTTCAGCAGGCTTTCCCAGCCCGGCCCAGGATTATATCGACCTCAGTCTGGACCTCAACAAGGAATTGATTTCAAACCCCTCCAGTACTTTTTTCGGGCGTGTACGAGGCGAGTCCATGAAGGATGCAGGCATTCAGGATGGCGATATTCTGGTGATTGACAAATCACTGGAACCGCAGGATGGCGATACGGCCGTTTGCTTTATCGATGGAGAATTCACGCTGAAATACATTCGGATTGAAAAAGATGCCATTTTTCTGGTCCCGGCAAACCCGGAATTTCAACCCATCAAAGTGACCGAAGAAAACAATTTTTGCATTTGGGGCGTTGTAACGTACTCCATCAAAAATCACAAACACCGTCACCACTAATTTCTACCGCCATGTGTTTTATGTCAAGACTTACGCGGTCGACTGCCGAACTTAAAAAAAAGATTTCAGATAACAAAATAAACAGTCTGTTCTGATTCGTATGTACGGCCTCGTCGATTGCAACAACTTCTTCGCCTCCTGCGAACGGGTCTTCCAGCCCGACCTAAACGGCGTTCCCATCGTGGTACTCTCCAACAACGACGGTTGTGTCATTGCGCGTTCCAACGAAGCCAAAAAACTAGGTATCCCCATGGGAGAACCGGCCTTTAAGATGAAAGAACTTATCGAAACCAATCAGGTCGCTGTTTTCTCCTCCAACTATGCCTTGTACGGCGACATGTCCAACCGGGTGATGAAAACACTGGCCACTTTTGTTCCCCATATGGAAATTTATTCCATTGACGAGGCCTTTCTTCATTTGAATGGATTTGAGCACCTGGATTTAGCTGCCTTTGGAAGAAATATTGTCAGGACCACAACAAAAAACACAGGCATCCCCGTCAGCATGGGCATTGCCCCAACAAAAACCCTGGCTAAGGTAGCCAGTTGGTTTGCCAAAAAGCACAAAGGTTACAAGGGCGTTTGTGTCATTGACACGGAAGAAAAACGCATAAAGGCTTTGCAGAAATTCGATATCGGCGACGTCTGGGGTGTAGGTCGGAAACACACTAAAACGATGAACTACTACGGAATACACACCGCCTACGATTTCACGCAACGTTCAAAAACCTGGGTTCGAAGAAACTTTACCGTGGTTGGCGAACGGATGTGGAACGAGTTACAGGGTATCCCTTGCATTGAAATGGATTCGACGCCTTCCGCCAAAAAACAGATTTGCACCTCTCGCAGTTTCGGTTCCAAACTCACAGCATTTGAAGACATCCTTGAAGCCGTTTCCAATCATGCAGCCTCCTGCGCAGCCAAACTCAGACGCCAGAAATCCTGTGCCGCCGGTTTACTTGTTTTCATCATGACCAATCCTTTTTCTGAACGCGATGCCCAATACGTCAACAGCAAACACCTCTCCCTATCGATTCCTACCAACAGCACGGCAGAAATCATTCAGTATGCAAAAATGCTTTTACAGGATATTTACAGACCAGACTTCTCGTACAAAAAAGCAGGCGTCATCGTTACAGAAATCATCTCAGACTCTCCGCTTCAGGGCGATTTGTTCGACACGGTAGACAGAGAAAAACACAAGAAACTGTTGAAAGCCATCGACAGCCTCAACGACGGCCTGGGATCCAACAAGGTCAGGATAGCCTCTCAAGGATATGGTAAAAAATGGAAACTGAAAAACGAAAAGCTTTCTCCGAGATACACCACCAAACTTTCAGAAATTATTGAAGTGAAAGCGGAAGAATAAAATTCAAACTACTCCTCTGGAATAAGCAGCTTCACCAGCTTTGGAAGACCGGTGACCGAGTTTTCCTTTATTTGACAGACCTTATTTTGTATGCCGGCTATATTGGGTTCACCGGGATCAACCAGATAAATGGGCACTTCCGGTTTGGCGTAATGAGCCAGCGAAGCTGCCGGATAAACACCCAACGAAGTACCGACAATAATCAGTATCTCGGCTTCTGAGACAATTTTTGCTGCCTGATCGAACATGGGCACAGCTTCACCGAAAAAGACCACAAAGGGGCGCAAAAGCGAACCATCCGGATGCAGTGTCTCCAGTGTCTGTTCCCAACCTTCTAAAGGGACGGTATCCAGATCCTTGTTGCTGCTCCTCAGCTTACGCAATTCTCCATGCAGGTGGGTTATATGACTGCTTCCTGCACGTTCATGCAGATCGTCAATATTTTGGGTGACTATTTGCACATCGAAATACTGTTCCAGCTGAACAAGGGCAAGATGCCCTGCATTGGGCTCCTTGCTCAGCATTTCCTTACGGCGTTCGTTGTAAAACCGGATGACATTCGGGCGATTGTTTTTTAAAGCCTCGGGTGTGCAGACATCTTCAATCCGATGTTTAGCC
>Ga0209125_1001615_pt1 | contig 20155 bp, 19 predicted proteins | sample BarGraIncub1131A_FD_184503 | JGI IMG/M metagenome (GOLD analysis project Ga0209125, IMG submission 184503) | Arctic peat soil microbial communities from Barrow, Alaska - Barrow Graham LP Incubations 11-31A (SPAdes) (version 2) | ecosystem: Environmental > Terrestrial > Soil > Wetlands > Peat...
AGCCGCTTCAACTCGGCCAGCGCAATCCCGTAATGCTTTGCCACGGTGTCCAGCGTTTCGCCCTTGCGAACCGTGTGCATATGCCCTGCGGCGACCGCCGGTGCCGGGTCAGCATCCGGTAGGCGCAACTGCTCGGGGGGCGCGGCGGCAGCCGTATCGAGAGTGCCGTCGTAATCGTTCCCGGCGACCAGCAGGGTGGCTCCCGGGGCGACTTTGATGCGTCCGTGGATGCCATTCACCGCTTTGAGGTTGGCGACCGTCATGCCAAAGCGCGGGGCAACCTTTTCAAGCTTGTCGCCGGCGCGGAAGGTGTAAGCCTGCCAGGAGGAAAGCGGCTTGTCGCTGCCCTGATGAAGTTCCAGATTGTTCTTGAACGTGTTGAGTTTGTCCGTTGGGATCACCAGCGATGTCTCGGCTCTGATAACCGGCTGGTTGTGGGCCGGATTGAGCGCCACAAAATCCTGCACCGGCATTTCGGCCAGCTTGGCTGCGAGTTTGACGTCGATGTTGGCCGGTTGGGCGAAGGTGCTGAAATACGGGCGGTTGGGCACCGGCTGAAGCCCCAGGTCAGCGATCAGCTTCGGGTTGCTGAAAATATTCTTCAGCGCTTGCAGCTTAGGCACGTAGTTTTTCGTTTCGCCAGGCATCGTCAGGCTGAGGTAATCGCTTGGCAGACCCTTGGCCTTGTTCTTGGCAATCGCACGCCCAACAGCACCTTCACCCCAGTTGTACGAAGCGAGCGCCAGTTGCCAGTCGCCGTGCATTTCGTAGATCGTCTGCAGATAGTCAAGGGCAGCTGTCGTTGAGGCGACGATGTCGCGGCGTTGATCAGTCCACCAGTTCTGTTCGAGCTTGTAGTTTTTGCCGGTCGACGGGATGAATTGCCATAGGCCCGAGGCATGGCTGCGCGAGTAAGCCATTGGGTTGTAAGCGCTCTCGACCATCGGCAGCAGGGCCAGTTCGCTCGGCATGCCGCGTTTGTTGAGTTCGGCGATGATGTAATGCAGGTAGGGGCGGCTGCGCTCGACCATGCGCCGCAAGGAGTCCGGATGGCTCATGTACCACTGCTGATGGTAGAGCACGAGGTCGTTGTTGATATTGGACATCGAAAAGCCGTTGCGCAGCAGTTCGATGAGGTCGTCGGGTTCGGCTGTCAGGTCGATGGTGTCAGGAACTTGGAGCGGCGAGGTGAGCTGAACGACCGGTAGGTCTCCCTCCGTGCCATTGGACAGCAGGGCTGCGGGAATGGCATCAGACTCAGGTGTACGGGCGTATTGCAGCGAAGAAGCAGGGGAAAGGGAGAGTGGGCCGTCGATCCCCTGAGCCGATGCGGCAGCGCAGGTAAAGGCAAGAGCCAATGCAAATGTGATTCGTAGCGTCATCCGTAATTCCTGAACTGGTCCGCGGGCTGCGGGGCGGCAGTCCCTCGGTGGCCGGGATCGCCTAGTCGAATGAACAGACTGCAAGTGTGACATTATAGCGCAAACCCGTGATCGATAACGGGATTCCTGGAGAGCTCGCAAATTGCGGGATCGGCGCACAATTGCCATTGGCATGAATGCGTCTGATGAACGGGGCGTAATGAATGCCGCGATGGTTAACATAGCAAGCGACGAACACCGAATGGTGCAGTAGAGCATGTTCAGGTTCCCGACGATTGATGCCGAAACGGCCTCCTCTACGTATGTTCTGCCTGCCGGTGAAAGCACGGAGATCGTGAGATCGCCCGCCAACAAGGCATCGAGTGAAAAGACGTTGTCGGCCGTACATGCCACGGCCCGAGCACCCGTCGTCCTCTGCTGGGACGAGAAGAGCTAGGGACAGGCGTTGGATCGGACTCCGCCCACGCTGCCGCAGACGAAGGAACAGGCGGTAACGATGATTTACGGGGTCAATGCGCAGGTAGCAGAACAATCGGAGAACAGCCATGTCCACCTTCACCAATGTAATCCTCTACACCGATAGCGATGGCCGCGCGAAATTTCGCGAGAAGAAGATCGATCTGAATGAAGGAACACCACAGTCCATGCTGTCGGCGGTTTTGCCCGCCACTGGTTGTCAACTGCGCCAAAGTCCGGTCGGCTTTCGCAGCCAGTTTCACTGCACTTCGACACCCCAGTGGCTGTTTGTGCTCCGTGGCGAAATAAAGATAGGCCTGCAAGACGGCAGTACTCGTAGCTTCAAGGTGGGCGACCATTTCTACTCAGCCGATCTATTGCCTGCTGGCGAAACCTTCCGTTCCGATGTGCATGGTCATTGGAGCTGTCAGGTCGGCGAGGAGCCTCTGGTAACCTTGTTCGTCAAGGTTTAACACCAACTGCGCCGGTCGGTACTGAGTGCATCGCCTTCCGGGGGGCCGCTCGCAAGGCCGCGGACGTTTGGATGAACTCTCCCACGGCCAAATACCTTGCGTCGTTGCTGGGGGGCTCATATTCGCGGTTTGGTGCTCTTCGATCGCGACGACGGCGCAGGGACAAGAAACCGTTGTTCTGGCACTCCGTGCACTTCGTTGCCAGTGCCGGCGGCGCTCCGCTTGAGACGGTGCGTGCCGAGGCCGACGCCCAGGGAACCGAAGAGCATGCCCGTAAGCCCGCGGCCTTGGCAAAAAACTAAACCGCCCGTTTGACCCCCGCCTGTCCGGTCGGCGTTGCCTAACGGGCATTGCACGGCTTCGTGCCACCCCATAGAATGAAACATTGGAACGGCTGACCACGGTTGGAGGCACCAGGGGTGGTGCTTGGCCAAGGTGACTGAGTTGGCTGTCCCGGCTCTTTTTACTTGCATCGCGTCATCTTTGACTGCGATGTTTTTTCACGCCCGTAAATCGAGTTGTTTCACGCTAAAGGTTTGCACGCCGACCCGTTGGATTAGCAACGGGAATGCGCGGGGAAAGTGCTCAAAGGGAACAGGTGCTGGGTCGGCCGACCCATGTTGACGCCTTGACGCACATGTCAATTCCGCCCTGGTCCGGCAAGCCTCCGCTCGCTTCACTCACCGAGGGCCTGAAGGTTCGCTCGCATGCCTTGCTTGTTCATCTTGCCGACGCTGGTTTTCAGCAGTTGTTTGACGAAGCTGACCTGGAGCAGCACTCCGTAGCGGGAAACGCCGGCAGCTTCGATCGCATGGGCTGCGTAGTTACGGATGGCGTGTTCGCTCACCAGGTTCGCATATTCGGGTTTCAACTGTACCAATGCCAGGGGGCGTTCGCCCCATTTCTTGTCGGGGACCCCAATGACGGCCACTTCGTGGACGGCTTCATGTTTGCCGATGATGTCTTCCAGTTGCAGCGACGAGGTCCATTCACCGCCGATCTTGATCACATCTTTGATACGGTCGGTGACCTTCAGGTAGCCGGCGGAATTGATGTTGCCAATATCGGCGGTATGCAGATAGCCGCCTGCCCACAGCGCTTCGGAGGCTTCGGGAGCGGCCAGGTAGCCGAGGGTCAGCCAGGGCGAACGCACGACGACTTCCCCGGTAGCCTTGCCGTCATGGGCCACGTCCTGCATCTCAGGATCGACTGTTCGTAGATCAACCAGTGGCAAGGGCAGGCCCGTCTTCGCGCGTAGCACCGCTTGCTCGGCGGCCGGTAGTCTCAGGTCCGCTTCGCGGAGGTGGGCCACGGTCAGTACTGGGCAGGTCTCCGACATGCCATATCCGGTGAATAGGTCGATACCCCGTTTTAGCGCCGCCACGGCCATGGCCTCGGGCATGGCCGAACCGCCAATGAGAATCTTCCAGCCCGACAGGTCCAGATCCTTGGAATGAGGATGACTGAGCACCAGATGCAGGATGGTCGGAACGCAATGGGAGAAGCTGACGCCCTCTTCGGCGATCAGGCGACATAGCATGTCGGGTTGGTAACGTCCCGGATAGACCTGCTTGAGGCCCAGCATGGTAGCGATATAGGGAAAGCCCCAGGCATGGACGTGGAACATCGGGGTGAGAGGCATGTACACGTCCTCGCGGTGCAGCCGCCCTTGTCCACTGGCGCCACCGAAGGCCGCGGCGCAGCTCAGCGTATGAAGTACCAGCTGGCGATGGCTGAAATAGACCCCTTTGGGCATGCCCGTCGTGCCGGTAGTGTAGAAGACTGTGGCTTGGGCGTTTTCATCGAAGTCGGCGAAGTCGTACGCGACGACCGATGCGGCCAGTAAGGCCTCATATTCCGCTGCCATCGTGACCGGCATGTCCGGGAGCGTCGCTTCATCCGTCAGCAGCACGAAGATCTTTACCGTCTCCAAACGGCCGGCAATGGCGGCCAGGATAGGAAGGAATTCGCGGTTCACCAGCAGGACATCGGCCCGAGCATGGTTCAGCGTATAGAGAATCTGGTCTGGGCTGAAACGTACATTCACCGTTTGAAGCACTGCTCCCATCATGGGGACGGCAAAGAAACACTCGAGATAGCGGTGGCTGTCCCAGTCCATGACCGCGACCGTCTGTCCTGCCTCGACGCCCAGTCCGGCCAGCCCGTTGGCCAGGCGACCGATACGCTCCCGCAGGTCGCGGTAGTTGTAGCGCAAGCGGCCCTGGTAGGTGATTTCCTGCTCCGGCGCGATGACTAGCGGGGTCAGTAGGAGTTGTTTGATGAGCAATGGATATTGGTAGGCTGAGGCCGTCGCGTGGACGAGTTTGACCGGCATGAAGTTCTCCCTGAAATTTTTGTCGTGAATGCACTGGAATCCGCCGATATTCTACCGTCCGGCGCCCGCCCCGTATTGACCAGCTCGCGAAGGGGCGATCGATGGAGGTAATCGTCCTGCCATCGACCGCCATGACCGCACCGTTTGTGCCGATACCGCGAACTGCCTACCCCTGCTTGGCATGCGACATTTTCGTGTGCCGGCCAAAAAGCGTAAACTGCACGGCGATGCCAAGGCGACCGCTTCCGGCGCCAGACCAATTCCGACTGATTGACGCTGATGACTTCCCCCAATTTCGACCGCCTTTTTTCGGGTCGCGCCTGCGCACTGCAAAGCTCGGCTATCCGCGAGATTCTCAAGATCACCGAACGCCCCGAAGTGATTTCCTTCGCCGGCGGCCTGCCGGCACCAGCGGCCTTCCCCGTCGATGCGATGCGTCTGGCGTTTGAGAAAGTGCTCGCCGAGAATGGGCGGGAAGCCTTGCAGTACAGCACCACCGAGGGATATGCACCGTTGCGCGAATGGATTGCGGCGCGCGTTGGCAGCGCGCAGGCGCCCGTATCGCCGGACGAAGTGCTGATCGTTTCGGGCTCGCAGCAGGGGCTCGATCTGCTGGCCAAAACGCTGATTGATCCCGGCGATCGGGTACTGGTGGAGACGCCAACCTATCTGGGGGCTCTGCAATCCTTCTCGATGTTTTCGCCGCAATATGTTTCCGTGGCTTCGGACGAAGAGGGCTTGCGGCCCGACGCGCTGACCGAGTCGATGCGCGGTGCGAAGTTTTTCTACTGCCTGCCGAACTTCCAGAACCCGACCGGCCGTCTGCTGCCCGAAGCGCGTCGCCGGGTGCTCGCCGAGCGGGCGCGCGAGCTCGATCTGCTGATTCTCGAAGACGATCCCTACGGCGCGCTCTCGTACGACGGAGATGCTCCGCCTTCGATCCGCTCGCTGGCCCCGGAGCGCACGGTCTATATGGGCTCCTTCTCCAAAGTCCTGGCGCCGGGTTTGCGCCTCGGCTACGTGATCGCGCCGGCGGCGCTGCGCGCCAAACTGGTCCAGGCGAAGCAGGCGACCGATTTGCATACTGCGACACTCTCGCAACAGGCGGTTTTTGAAGTCGTCAAGGACGGTTTTCTTGACACGCACATTCCGACCATCCGCCAGCTTTACCGGGCCCAGTGCGAAGCCATGCTCGGCGCGCTGACGCGGTACATGCCCGGCGGCGTGCGCTGGAATCGTCCGCGCGGCGGTATGTTCCTTTGGGCCGAGTTGCCGCGCGGCATGGATGCGTCGGCGGTGCTGGCGCGTGCTGTCGAGCGGAATGTGGCTTTCGTGCCGGGGGCGCCTTTCTATGCCTCAAGTCCGGAGATTGAGACGTTACGTCTGGCGTTCGTGACGGTGCCGCCCGCACGTATCGAAGAAGGCGTCGAGCGACTGGCCGGCGTCGTTCGCGAAATGGCCCGGGCCTAGTTCGGGCGCTGTCTTCGGGCGGGTTGCTTCGTGCTGGATCGGGGACTGTTGATGGACAGCGTCACTTATTTCCTGAACCGCCCAATATCATTTGGAAACCGGAAACGGGTTGTATCGAGTTTGGCGACATCAGCCTACCCGCCTTACTGCCATCCCAAGCGCAAGTCCCGCCCATGCATCAAGCGCTAGACAACCGAACAAGATACTGCCGCGTGCTGTGGCGCAAGGCCAACGGCGAGCGGCGTTGGTTTGCGCAACTCATGCAAGCAGGGGGGCAGCGAAAAAACACACCGTCGCCGTAGGTGCGCTGGTATGCCTCGAGCACCGTTGCTGTCGTCGGTGACGAAGCGGCTTCGTTGGTACGATTCTGCGATACCGTCACGCAGCCGTGGAAGGCCACCCGCCGCTTGCAACGGGCCATGGACCGGTCGAAACGCGCCACCGACCCGCAGTGCTCTAGCGACAGAGGAACGTGGAAGAAAGGGCAGAAGTTCACACCGTCGAAGCGGTACGTGGCGCTGCGTAGCGAATATGCCGAAGTCTGAACTGGCCGCCGAGTGCAGACGCGCCGATGGCTAACTGGCGAACCAGATTCTCGGGCTGGGCACGGTAATTCAGTCCGAAACCCTGTCGTATATCGCGTTCCAGAAGAATTACGGCAAGAGCGTGAAGGTCAGAGCGCCCGGAATGTTTGTCGAACAATTGCGTCGCAAGGCTGAAAGTGCTGGCGGCGAGTTGGTTGATTTGGTCACCTGGTTGCTGACGATGGCGCGATACGCTCACTTTACCGAAGTCTACACAAAGAAACCGCTCGGTCGGCAGCGGTATGTGCTGAGGAATGGATTGGCCGTGGTGCAGCGGGATGCTGATTCCGCCTTCCTCGCCCGCTGCGTGATGAGCAACACGCAGCACTCATCCCCCATCCACGGCAATCGCTCACGTAAACGTCATGCGGAGACAAGGACTTCATCACAACGCCTTGAGTCCCAGGAGTTCAACGCGATAATCAGGGCGACGATCGGCGAGTTTTCGGCGACGACGTAGGCTGCGATCGGGATGGAGCGTATCCGTGCGCAAAGCCGAGAGGGCGAACTTGCGAATGGCCGAGAGGTTGCGCGCAGCATGGCCTTTGCGCACGCGGCAGTCGTCTTCACGAAAGGTGACGTCAAGGAGCCAGTGCATGCTTTCTACGCCCCAGTGAGCGCGTGCTGCAAGAGCGAACTGCTCCACCGTTTTAACCCCGGCGCTAATGATGAAGTAGCGCCGCTCGACGCTTACCTTGCCCTTGATTTCCTGCTTGGATTCGATCATGCCGACCGCAGAAAGCTTCTTCCAGGCTTCACGCATCGGCTTGTCCATCCACGTGACATCGGAAACAAATACCGCCCGGCGCGTTTCGATCCGACCATGATTCTTCTCGACCGAGTCACTTCTTTTCACATCGATATTGCGGAAATCAAATACCTCGGCGGTGTCGAAAAACTCAACAACTGCCTCCGACAGGTTCTTCTGGTTCTCTTTGACCGCCAAAACGTAATCGCCGCCCTGCGCGACGATCTTTGCAGCGATGTCTATCTGACACCCCATCGCGTCGATGGTGACGATGCAGCCTTTGAGTACCAGGGTCTCGAGCAGCGCTCTGATCGCCACCAATTCATTGCCCTTGCCCGCCGTGCCTTCCTGCCCTAGTGAGACACCCAGCGCCGTGGCGTAGGCGCTGACCATGTGCAGCGCCGTGTTCGGCCCGTCCTTCGAGCCTCGCAACGTCTTTCCGTCGAAGGCCACCACGCCTTCGGCCATCCCGACGATGCTGGCAACCCATCGCCGAAAGCACTGCTCGAAGACTGTCCCGTCCAGAACGCGAAACACTTTACCGAACGTATCGTGCGAAGGCGTTCCGTTTGCCAAGACCAGGAATTTCCTCAACCAACCTTCCTCGTCTTCGCACCAGTCCGCGACATCGACCCAGCTATCCGCACCGCACAGCACGGCGCATATCGCCATAATGATCATTTCCTTCAGATCGTACCGCTGTGCCGGCCCGCTACGATGATCTTCTACCTGCTCAAACGCTTCCTGCAACGTCATCTTCGCCTCCCCATAAAGCCTGAGAGTAGACGCGATTTTGCGTGGGTTTACAAGCTCCCGTCATAAGCGCTTGATCGTAAACGGTTATTGCGCGAGGTTGGTCAGGGGTTTACGACATTTGTGTAAGCGATTGCCGTGATCCCCCATCGAGGCGACGTGGGCGGCTCAGAAACCTGTGCTACTGCAAATTGGGTGGCTGCGTTCCGGACCAGCGAAGATTGAGCCTTTGGGCAAGATCACGGTGCTCGCACCGTCAGAGCGGGTCATTTGCCAGAGACGGCTTGTTATCGGTCATGGCCGGGATGCGGTGGCGGCAACACGTGAGCCCGGAGACCCCGATGGATTCGCCCTTAGAGCCCCGTGCCTTTAGGCATGGGGAGTTTTATGCGTTCCAGGTCGTTGCGGGTGTTGATGTTGCTGAAGGCTTCGGCCTCGTCGTCAAAAGCGACCTCGACGACCTTGAGCGTTGCATACCAGCGATCAATCCGGCGTCCGCCGGTTTCAAGGAAGGCAGCAAGGTGCGGCAGCACTTCGCGTCGGCATAGACAGAACACCGGGTGTGGCTGCTCGAAGGTGCGCGCCACGGCGAGATCGGTCGCCTTGGCGTGAAGTGCGCTTTGCAGACGGGCCACCAGATCGGCCGGCAGGTAAGGCGAGTCGCAAGGTACGGTGGCAACCAGCGGGTGGGTGGCCACTGACAGCGCTGCATGCAGGCCGGCCAGCGGGCCGGCGAATCCTGGAATCCGGTCGGGAATCAGTGGGTAGCCGAAACGCCCGTAGTGTTCGGCGTTTTGATTGGCATTGATCAATAGCTCGTCGACCTGCGGGGCGAAACGTTCGATCGCCCACTGTGCCATCGGCTTGTTGTGCAGCAACTGCAACCCCTTGTCTACGCCGCCCATGCGACGGCCGAGGCCTCCGGCCAGAATGACGCCAGTGATTTTTGTGTGGCTCATCGTCCGACACAGTCCTCTTCGTCAGATAGGAGATAGGGTTGGTCCGGTGTCTATTTGGTGTTCACGGTCTTCGAAATGACGTCGAAGTTTGTCCCGCTGCAAGGAGCGATCTCATTTCCGTTTATCGAGGGCAACGCGGAACGCCTCAAGTTTGGCCTCATAGTCAGCAGCCTCTCCGTAGTCGAGGAAGCGGGCGTAGCGCCCATGGGTGCCAAGTATTTGGCGCGCATGTTTGATTGGGCAGAAGTACTGTTCGGTTCTTCCGACAATCTCGGCTATGTAGGCCAGCAGGCCCGTGCCGTACGCGCAATAGGTGCAGTGAATCTTCTCGATGAAGTTGAGGTATTCGAGATGCTGGCGGTCAATTACGATGTAGTCGCCGCGGTGCACCTTCGCAATGCGGTAAATCGGAAAACAGGTTGCCTGATAGAAACTGACGCAGAGATCGAGAATCAGCAGCGGAATGATCATGCTATAAATAATCGGTCCGGTAATCAGATTTTGTGGACGATAGTTCACCAGCCAGCGAAAAAATCCGGTTTTCAGGCGGTGGTGGGCCTCCCTCACAGATTGTTCGAACTCGATGCGCTTACCTTTGATCTGAAAGAGCGCGCGGGTCTCCTGTTCGAGGAGCGCCCTCCTCAGTTCCTCTTCGAGGGCGGCCATCTGGGCGAGCAATTGGCGAACTCGATCGTTCATGAAACTTCCCCCGCCGGCACTTCCGGCCCTGTTGTTTCGGTTGATGGCACCAGCCGGGCTGGCCTAGCCCAGCTCCACATGGCGTGGGTCCAGTGCAAGTGTAAGGGCATTCATCACAGGGCAGAGGAAACGATTCGCTGAAAACCGCTGATGTGGCCTTGGTACAGGGCCCCGATCACCCGAGCGTCGGCCGCTTATGCAGGGCGATTGGGAGTGCAAGGAGTGATAGTCTAGTTCGGCTGAGCAGCGAACTGTTTTAGAACAAGGGTTTGGATGGGACAGCCCCCTCCGACCCAACCCGGCTCCTCCCTAAGGGGAGGGGGGCCGACCGGAGTTGGTTTTGTGATGAGTGGGCGTCCAAGGGAGGGGCTCTACATGCCCGCTTGCCGCCAATCACGTTACTCTTTGACGACGATCTTTCCGTTCATCTGCTCATGTCCTGCGCCACAGAAGTTGTCGCACAAGAATTCGTAGACCCCGGGTTTTTCCGGCCTCAGGTGTACGCGGGTCACCTGTCCGGGCAGTAGATCGGCGCGGATTTTCAACTCCGGAATACTGAAGCCGTGCGTGAAGTCCAGTGCCGTGAACGCCAGGACGGTAGGCTGACCCGCCTGCAGCACGATTTCGCTCGGTGTGTAGGAAAAGCGCTGCGCGACGATCTGGACAACTCTTTCCTGTCCCGCCTGTTTCTGGTTTTCCTGGGCGTCGACAGCCAAGCCCAGAGCAATGCCGGCGCAGGCCAGCATGCCCATCGCGTGCTTCATCGTTCTTCGCTTGAGCATTGTCAGCTCCTCATCACCGGATATTCCGTGATCTTGTATTGAGCTGTCTTTAGCACGGCATCGACTTCGCGCAAGCCGAGCCCCTGATAGGGGTGCGCCGGATCCCAGGGCAGCGCGGTACGTTTCTCCTGGGCGCCGGGTGCCGGCAGCGGGAAAATCAGGGATTTCGCGGAATGGTGCGCGATATGCCCGGTCATGTGATGATTTTCCTGGTGGATGTGGCCGTAGAAGACCGTGACATTGCTGTAGGGCATCAGCAGCGCGATCGCCTGGTCGCCATCGCGCGTAGCCCAATCCCATTTCGGCACCAGATCGAACAGGGGGCGGTGCGTAAATACGACGATCGGCGCATCCTTGTCTTGTCGGGCCAGATCCGCCCGTAGCCATTCGAGCTGCGCCGCGCCGATCGTCGATCCGGGTTCGGAAACATTGTCCACCACAATGAAGTGCACTCCCTTGTGCTCGAATGTGTAACTGGAAGGGCCGAAGAATTCCTTGAAGGCGGCGCCTCGGTCCAGCCCGGCGTCGTGCTCGCCAGGCATGAAATGAACATCTTTCACCCTGAGCGCCGAGACAATGTCGCGGAACTCGGCAAGACGCCTGCGCCGTTCCTGCGGATCATCGGTGGTATGGGTGAGATCGCCGGTGAACATGATGAAGTCCGGCTGGATTTCCAGACTGTTGGTGGTGGTCACGGCCTTCTTTAGCGTGTTGGCCGCGTCAGGATTGTCGGGGCCGCTGTATCCCCAATGGCTATCCGACAACTGGACGAAGCAGAACTCATCGTCGCCGGACGTGGTCGAACGACCGTTTGCGAGCGCTCGCACCGGCCCGGCCAGTCCACTCACGAATACGGCACCGCCGCCCAGGGCGGCAAGTTTCATGAAGTTTCTACGGTCGATCATTTTGCATCTCCTGAGAAAAAGAGGTTGGGCTGGTAGTTCCCCCATCTGCCAGTTGCCATCACGTAATACTGAGAAGACCGGAAAGATATTCCCGCGGGCCGACATCCCGCGATGCGGGAATAGACTGGACCGCATTGCGGTATAACGGAGAAGAGGGCCCTTTGACGGATAGGACGAGGCGCTTTGAAGCGGCAACGCTTCCCCACCTCGATGCTGCGTTCAATCTGGCGCGCTGGCTGCTAAGAGACGAGCAGAGTGCCCGCGACGTGGTCCAGGAGGCATACTTGCGGGCCTTTCGATTCTTCGATGGCTTTCGCGGGGGGGATGCACGCCCATGGCTCTTGGGCATCGTGCGCAACGCCTGTTATACGTGGCTGCGCGACAGCGGGCGCGGCGCGGAATGCGTGGAGTTCGACGAGGAAAGGGATAGTCTGGAGCAGGGGCCGGGTATTGAGAACCTTGCGCATAGCCCGGAGCAGCTATTGTTGCAGAAGGTCGAGCGTGCTCGTATCGATGCTGCGATCGAAGAACTGCCGCCGGTCTTTCGCGAGGTGCTGATTCTGAGAGAGATCGAGGAGATGACGTACGACGAAATTTCGCAAGTCGCGGCGATTCCCGCCGGTACCGTCATGTCGCGTCTGGCGCGGGCCAGAGCCTTGTTGCGCACGGCACTCGGCCGGCCGGACAAGGAACGCTAAATGCGGGACGAGCCTGACTTCGCCGAACTGAGCGCGCTGCTGAAGGCCAAGACCAGCCGTTACGCGGCGCCGTCCGGACTGCGGCAATCGATTCATGCGGCGGTAGTCAAGTTCGCCGCGCCGCCGCGGACGGCATCCGGATGGCGGGAAAGGATATGGTTGAAGCTGGGGGTGGCCTTCGCTTGCGGGGTCGTGGCCAGCGTGCTGGCGACGCAGCTGTATTCTGTCCGGGGTCGAGAAGCGCAAGTCGGAGACGAAGTGGTTGCCGCCCACGTCCGTTCCCTACAAGTGGCTCATCTAGAAGATGTTGCGTCCACGGACCAGCATACCGTGAAGCCTTGGTTCGCCGGAAAGCTCGATTTTTCACCCCCCGTGAATGATCTTTCACGCCAGGGTTTTCCCCTAGCCGGCGGACGGCTCGATTATATCGATCGGCATTTTGCCGCAGCCCTGGTCTATCGCCGAAATGGGCACGCGATTAACGTCTTTGTCTGGCCGGCCCGCAGCGAGGATGAAGCAAAATCACTCAATACCCGGCTGGAAGGTTTTAACCTGATTGCTTGGCGCGACGCCGGAATGCAGTTCTGCGTGGTCTCCGACCTGAATGCCGATGAATTGCAGCAGTTTTCAAGATTGCTGCGCGCGGCCGGCGGATAAAACGGGGCGGAGCGTCCCTTTGCGGTCATTGCGCCTACGAAGCGCCGCATTTTCACCATGTCAACGGAACTGACTTGAAACGCCTGGCGTCGAACGTCTTGTGTCGGTCAATCCGGCGTGAGCTGTGCACGGCGTCGTCAGGTGTGCGACGCGTTTGAGGAGTTAGATCGTGAAAAACGCTCGTTTCGACAAGAAACTGGATGCCGCTGTGAATAGAGGGTTGGCGGCGGCGCTGTTGATCAATGTCCCAGCAGGGGTCAAAGTCATGGCCGATGAAGGCGTTCCGCCGGAAGTCATGGCCAGAGTGTTCCTTACCCCGCAACGGCGCCGTACCACGGACTGGAAACAGTAGAAGAAGCCGCAGTCACCCTTCCGCTGAGGCAGTCCAGACCGCATGCCGCCATCGCATCCGGGCGGGGGCGGCTGAGTCGCTGTCGTCCCCGTTACGCGGAGTCCCAGCGCTCCCGTGCGGCACATTTACCCGGCTTTACCTCTGCCTTAACCGCGCTTTACCGGCCTCCTGTCGACAATGCCCTCATCGCGCTGGCCTCCCCTCCCGGTAGGTCCGCGACCCCAGGAGCTCAACATGAAGACATGGCAGAAATGGACGAAACGGTTGGCGACGGGCGCGGTGATGATCGCTCTGCCGCTAGCCACGATGGCCTATGGTCCGGCCGGCGAGGTGCCCGAAGGCACTCCACCGATGCCGCAGGCGGGCGGCCCGCTGGCCCCCCCGGAACACGGCATGCTGCGGGAAAATTTTTTGCCGCCACTCCCGCCTCTTTTCTTTGACGCGAACCCGCCTTTCCTCCGCAACCTCAAGTTGACCGAGCCCCAGCAGGACAAGTTGTTCGCGCTGATGCACGAACAGGCACCGCAGGCGCGTGAAAGTGCGAAGGCGCGCTTCAAGGCGATGGAAGAATTGCATCGCCTTGCCGCGTCGAACAACTTCGATGTCAATAAGGCGCGCCTGTTCGCCGATGCCTATGGTCAGGCCAGTGCCCGGTTGGCCTTGCTGCGCGCGGAGATGGAGGTCAAAGTCCGGGCGCTGTTGACCGCGGAACAGCGCCAGCAACTCGACGATACGCGCGCCAAAACCGAGACGGACCGCAACATCAGGCGCCCATGAATGATTGGACAAGCATTTTCTTCCGTCGGCCCGGTGTCTGGCAAACGTCGTCGTCTCCTTGTTCTTTTGTCCGGTAGCGTGGCGCTACTCGCTGCCTGCGGTGGCCCTCGCCCCGCTCAGCGCGAGGAGATCGACTCGGAACTCTCGCGTTTTGTTAGTCAAGGCTATGATCCCGTCGCAACGGTTGCCACGTACCCCTTCCGAACTACCTGGCAACACGGCGACGAAGAAATTAGCCTTGATTTGCTGCTGCCGCGTGGCGCGGTCGCCGCGCCGCCGGGATCGGCCAGTCGCGATGGCGACCCCGGCAAGGCCGTCGATGTGGTCGACTTTGCCAGGGGCGCGCGCGAACAGTTTGCGGTGAATTCCCAGGCGGCGCGGACCGAGCGCTTTTTTTTGTTTTGATGGGGATGAGCCGACGAGTACGAAGCGGCGACAGCCTTTACGGGCAAATCGACCCCTGCCGGGTGGCCGTCGTCGGCTTCGATCTTGGTGCGCAAACCGCGCTGGCGCTCGCCGGAGAAAGACATCCGGGCCTGGCTGCACGGCCGCCGCTGCCCGGCCTGCGTGCCGTAATCGCCCTGAGCCCACTGGCGAGCCGCGCGCGCGGCGGCTTTGTCGAACGCTTCGGCGGCATCACGCTGCCGACCCTTGTCATTACCGGCACCGAAGACCAGGATCCCCACGGCCTTGTCGAGTCGCCTTTCGCGCGGCAAGTTTCTTATCAATATATGCCGCCGGGCGACAAATACCTGCTCGTCGTCGAAGACGGAACGCACCCATTCCTGTCAGGCGGCAGTCATGTGTTTACCAGTAGTGACCGAGAGAACGGTACGTCAGCGGAGGCTCCATCGGATGGCGAGCGGCGCGAACCGCCTGGTGAGATGAGTGGCGGGGTGGGCCTGGTGGCCTGAGTGCCCCGGGTGGCGGGATGAGTGGTCGAGGCGGACCCGGCCCGCGGGCCGGTGGGCAGCGCAGCGAGGCCATGTTTCAGCGCGCTGCAGCCAGCGGCTCGCAACGCCAAAGCGTGATCGTTCAGCGGACCTCGCTTGCTTTTCTCGACGCCGTGGTCAAGAACGATCCGGTTGCCCGCGAGTGGTTGGTGCGCGACGCAGCCCACTGGATCGATCCGCTGGCCCGGCTGGAAATGAAATAGGGGCGGCGTTGCTCTCCCGCCGCCCCAATGGCCGTTCGGTGACACGTTCCTGGGCGGGCCACCCGCGCCGGGAGAGTCGGAGGCTCAGGCGGGATATGCTCCCGATCTGGAACCGGCAAGACTCACATGATGGTGAGACTCTTTATTTTCGAGACCGCTTTCTTGGGCAGAATCAGCGTGAGAATTCCATCGCTGTACTTGGCTTCGGCCGTCTCCTCGTCAACGTCCTGTCCGAGCGCAAAAGCGCGTGACACCTTGCCGTAATAACGTTCGGTGCGGATCACCTTGCCGCCATCCTTGATCTCTTTTTCGTTCTTTCTTGTTTCAGCACTGATGGCAATCTGACCTCCGTCAATGCTGACGTTGATATCCTCCTTCTTCACGCCGGGAAGCTCCGCATGAACGGTGTAAGCCTTCTCGTCTTCGCTGACATCGATCTTGACCTGAACTTCCTGCGGTCCTTCGAAACGCACCGGACGCATGAAGAAACCGCGAAACAAGTCGTCGAACGCGTCATCGGCCGGGTTGTAGCGCAAAATGTTTGCCATTTCATCCTCCTGGTTAGTCCGGGACAGCCCCGTATGGGACATATAAGGGGCAGGCGGCAGGATTTCAAGAGGATTCCCGTCCCGCGACTAAGTCGCCTGATTTTTCAGAATTCCTCATTTCGTCGTTTTTTTGCCGGTTTTGCCAGCGAAATTGCTACACTCTGGATCGCGTCGCGCCCGCTGGTACGACGCTCACACGATTGGCATGGTCGTCAAAGCGAGGTTCGGGATGAAGTGTGTTGCATCGGCAGAGAGGCGCTCGGAGAAGGTGCTCTGCGCTTGGCTGCTCGCGATACTTGCCGCTGCCTTGGTGGCTTGTGCGCCGCGCATTGCCGTGCAGACCTCAGCCGCGCCCGCGCAGACGCCGGCCAACTTTCCCGAAGCCTACTATCGTCAACTCGAAACGCGGGGCAGCGAAGTGCTGCGCGTCGATTCGTTGCACTCACTGGTGACCATCGAAGTCCATCGTGCTGGTGTGCTTGCCCGTTTGGGGCACGATCATGTGGTGGCCAGTCACGACGTCAGGGGCTATGTCGCTCCGGCCGAAGGGCGCTCAGATATCTATGTGCAGCTTGATCGGCTGACCGTGGACGAGCCCGATTTGCGCACCCAGGCAGGCTTTAATACGCAACCGTCGCAAGAGGCGATCGACGGAACGCGTACGAACATGCTGACGAAAGTGCTCGAAGCCAAGCATTTTCCTTTCGCGGTGATCCGCGTCAGTCGTGGGGAAAGCGCCGAATCGACCTTGAACGTCGCCATCACGCTCCGTGGCACAACGCGATCAATGGCGGTTCCGGCCGAGATAAGCAGCGATCCCCAGAGAGTCAGCGTTAGCGGCAAGCTGAGCTTCAAGCAAAGCGATTTCGGCATCGTGCCGCTCTCGGTACTCGGCGGGGCGCTGCAAGTCCAGGATCGCCTGGACTTGCGTTTCCGGATCCTTGCCGGTGACAGCTGATTTCGCCTCCGGATCGCCGTTCGCTGCGACCAGCCTAGTCGGGCCTTCCGCTATTTCGGATTGATCGTGAGGGTCAGCCAGAGCATTGGCGAGGTTTGGTTGACCGGGTCAGTGCCGTGCAGAAACTGTTCCGACCGGTCGGCGATTTCCTGATGACGTCCGCCCAGGTTGGTTGCCGTCAAGGCCAGGACCAGCGGCGTTTCGGCAACTGTCATGCGGCGCGCCAGGCGCGCGTCGAAGGTCGTATAGGATGCGCACAGGTACTGGCTGCTTGGCACAAAGCCGGTACCGGCCGCCAGCGGCCCCATGCGCAATGCGCTCAGGGTGCTCGACCAGTTGCCGCCCCAGTCCTGTAGCCAGCTCAGGCTGGCCGTATAAGGCGCTGTCAGCTCGGAGACCAACGGGGCGTCGGCGGTGCGCTTGATCAGAGAATGGCTGAACAGCAAACGCGTGCCCGACCAGGGGCGGCTGTCCAGTTGATATTCGAGTCCGCGCAAGGTTACTGGCGTATTCAGATTTTCATAGCGCGCCGAGGGCAGTGGGAGAAAGGCGATGATCTCGGGGTGCGCGACCCGGATGATGTAATTTTCGATGCGCTCCGAGAACACTCGCAGATCAAAGCGTGTGTTCCAAGTCTCGATCTGACTCAGGTAGCCGACTTCCAGACTGTCGATGCGCGGTGCCTGTAGATCCGGGTTGGGCAGGTAGGGACGGGCGAGCAGGACCCCTTGAGAATAAGCGCGCACATCCCCGTAGCGCTCGAACAATGTTGGTTGTCGCCAGGCGCGGGCGTAGCCAACACGCAAGGTGTCGGCGGGGGTCACCTTCCAGTTGGTAAACAGCCGCGGCGAGACATGGGGCGCGTCGCCATCGGATTTTTCGGTTAACGCGCTGGCGTTGATGCTCCAGTCCGGCTTAACCCACCATTCCATCTGACCGAACACCCGCGTCATGGTGGACTGTTGATGTGGCGCGCCGTAGTAGAGAAAGGGCGACTCCACTTCGTCTTGACGCGCTTCCAGTCCCCAAACGGCCCGCAGCGTATTTGACAGCGACAGGCGATGCTGCAACTCGATGTTGTTACGTACGCTGCTGCGGTCGCGATTGACTGGCAAGGTCAGGCTGGACGGCGGTGGCGCCGCGGCAACCCAGCGCTCGTCGGTACGATCTTCATTGCGGTAGAAGTGCAGCAACCACTCATCGTCGGGCGTGGCGCTGTGTCGCCACTGTAGGTGCATGGTGGCATTCAGGCTATCCGCGCTGCGCTCGGCATTGATGCCAAAGACGGAGTCTGCATAGCCCAGTTCGCGCGTACCGCCGCTGGCGGCCAGCCGAAACATCAGTTCGTCGCTATCGCTCAGGCGTTTGTCGCCGCGCAGCGAGACGACATTGAACTGCTTGGCGTCATGCAGGTTGTCGAAACCATCGTCCCGCTTGATTTCGGCGTTGAGGCGCAGACCGCCCGTCGCCGAGGCCTCGCTAACTTCCATGCTGAGGTCTTGGATCCCGGCGGTTCCGGCGCTTACCGTCATCTTCTGGCCGGGGCTGTCGGCGCTATCGCGCGTGATGATGTTGATCACACCGAGGAAGGCATTGGAACCGTAAGCAACGGAGTTGGTGCCGCGCACGACTTCGATGCGCTCGATCTGATCGATCGTGACCGGTAGGCCGCTCCAGTCGACCCCGTTAGGGTTACCCGGCGAATAGACCGAACGCCCGTCGATCAGGACCTGTATCCAGGACGGAAAATCGTTGCCCATCCCGTGGTAGGTGACCCAGTTGTCGCTGCCGCGCTCCTGGCCGATCTGCATACCCGGAACTAGCCTGAGCAGCCGGGGAATGTCGCGGTAGCCGGTGGCTCGAATCAGCTCGCGGTCGATGACGGTGACGGCCGCCGGCGCTTCGTTCAGCGGTTGGGGCAGGCGTGACGGAGTCAGGACGATCGGTAGGTCGGCAAGGAATTGCCCTTCATCCGCAGCGGCGTGCGCCTCGTTGAAGAACAGCAAGCCGAGCAGCGTGCAGCAAACGGCCACGGCGGATGGCTTTGCTGCGTGCGTGGGCGAGGGAAAAAACGATGCCAGACAGGCGGATTTCAAAGTCATGCCAAGGATCTTGTATTTTTTTGTAAAAACAGAATGTCTGCGATGGCGCTTGATGTCAAGGTTTTTGCTGTTCCGCACCGTGATAAACGATGCGATAGATCGCCCCCGCCTGGTCGTCGGCCACCAGCAGCGAACCGTCGGGCATGACTAGCAGATCAGCTGGCCTACCCCAGGCGCTTTCGCCCTGCAGCCAGCCTGTCGCGAACGGTTCGTAGTCTATCGCCCGTCCGTCTTGGAGCCTGACCAGCGTAATCCGGTAACCGATCTTTTTGGCGCGGTTCCAGGAGCCGTGCTCGGCGATGAAGATCTGCTTGTGGTATTTGGGTGGGAACATCGCGCCGTTGTAAAAGCGCATGCCCAGCGCGGCCGCGTGCGCGGCGAGCTTCTGCGCCGGCGCGGTAAATTCACTGCAGCGGTGCTGCGAACCGTATTGCGGGTCGGGGAGATCGCCGCCGTGGCACCACGGGTAGCCAAAATGTAGGCCGGCGCGTGGCGCATGGTTGAGTTCGTCGGGCGGCAAGTCGTCGCCGAGCATGTCCCGCCCGTTGTCGGTGAACCACAGCTCGCCCGTCTGCGGTTGCCAGTCAAAGCCGACACTGTTGCGCACGCCGCGTGCGTAGGTTTCCAGGGCGCTTCCATCGCCATTCATGCGCAGAATCGTGGCATAGCGCTGCCCATCCGGCACGCAGATGTTACAGGGCGCGCCGACCGGCACATAGAGCTTGCCGTCGGGTCCGAAAGCGATGAACTTCCAGCCGTGGTGTGTTTCGCTCGGCAGCTTGTCAGTCACCACGCTGGGCAGCGGCGGCTCGTCGATGCGCGCTTCGATTTCGTCATAGCGCAGAATGCGGCTCACCGCCGAGACGTAGAGGCTGCCGTCGCGGTAAGCAACACCGGCCGGCAGTTGCAGTCCCGCGGCAATTTGCACGACGCGAGTGACTTTTAGGTCGGCAGCATAGCGCACCGCATGCACCTTGCCGGCCCGCATCGAACCGACGAAGACGGTGCCACCATTGGCTCCCTGCCGCCCCAGGGCCATCTCGCGCGCGTTATCGACTCGCGCCCAAAGTTCGATGGCAAAGCCGGGCGGCAACTTGATCCGTTCCAGCGGCAGCGTTTCGGCCGTCGCCGTGAAGGCCAGTAGGGTCCAGACAAGCGCGATCAAGGGCTTCATTTCTGCTCCAATCGAGATGGGCGCTTTGTTTTGCATCTTAGCCGGTTTATGAACTACTCGAACCAAGTCGCTGAGCGATTGGATGGCGTTTCGCAGGGCACAAACCCTGCCGCCGTCAGTTCCTGACGTGATTGGGGCGCAGTCGGCGTGCCGTACAGCGCCCAATTCAAAACCACACGCGCTGATG
>Ga0209125_1001616_pt1 | contig 20148 bp, 18 predicted proteins | sample BarGraIncub1131A_FD_184503 | JGI IMG/M metagenome (GOLD analysis project Ga0209125, IMG submission 184503) | Arctic peat soil microbial communities from Barrow, Alaska - Barrow Graham LP Incubations 11-31A (SPAdes) (version 2) | ecosystem: Environmental > Terrestrial > Soil > Wetlands > Peat...
AGCCGGGGCCTCGTATTTAGAAGGCTGCTTGAACGCGCGGTCTCAACGGGCCCGGTTACGGAGTGCGATGTAACAAACGGATATAACTGGGAGTAGCTGGATAGGTGGCTCTAACCGACTACCCCCCTTCTTCTTTTAGGCTCAGCGCCTTACGGTTCCCTTTGAGATATCGGTCGAAGGGAGAGTCCGGTGTGAGCAGGGTCGCCTCGAAAATCTCGATTGCCTTGGCCATATTGTCGAAGGTGACCGGATCAGCCTGGCCCGGAAAGGACTTCCGGAAGAGTTTTACGTAACCGGGAATGCTCTTGAGGGTCGCAACGGTGTGCTCCGGTGTATTGTTCATCTCGACCGAGGCCTGGACCGGCCCCTTCGCCTGGGCTTTCAGGTCCTCCGCCCGGCCGTCCCAGAACTGGGCAATGTTGAAAACCGCATTTAAGACCGTAGGCGCGTTGCGCGGACCTTTCTGCCATCCGTGGCCGATGGAGGTTTCCTGGAGATCGATACCGGCGAGCCCCACGTTGTGACAGGTATTGCAGCTGATAAGAAAGGAGGACGACAGGCGCGGATCAAAATAGAGCTTTTTGCCCAAGTCCAGTTTGGCCGGGGTGGCTGGGTTCTTCTTGATTGACGGTGCCTTGCCCGGTAGCGGTTTTAAAAGAGCCTGGGCCCGCGTCATGGTGTCATCCTTGCCCCATGCGGCCACCGTCACAAGGCAGATTGCCAGGGATAAGCGGCAACGTGAAAGGTTATTCGCTTTTTCCGATCCATTTAGTTTCCTCCTTGGGATTAAACTCATGAGGCTTTGTAACTCGCTGGGATGTTACCTTGAGTGACGTATTTGTCAAGCTGCTCACTGAATTCTTCCGACCATTCCAGCCATGCTTTCAGTGCAGCGGACAAGGCAAGGTACCGGCAGTCCAGACCACTCCGACTTCCCTTTTTGTTTATCAACGTCCCGGTCCCGTTGCGGGCGAAATGGATTGGCATTGCCTAGTTTGCTATTCTGTATACGATTGCCTCCTCCAAAACATCCTTGACATGTCTCTTATCATCTAGTAGTTGTTCGGTAACACGAAACCACTAATCGTGCTACCGGTGTAGGGCAGGCAACCGGAATACCTGGAGGGTTGACATCATGCACATGGCGGATGCGTTGTTATCGCCGGCGGTGGGAGGGGGCATGTGGGCCGCATCGGCCGGGACTATCGCCTACTGCTCCGCCCGGGTAAGCCGTGATCTCGATGATCGCAAGGTGCCGCTCATGGGGGTGCTGGGAGCCTTCCTGTTCGCCGCCCAGATGATCAACTTCTCCATACCGGCGACCGGTTCCAGCGGCCATCTGGGCGGGGGACTGCTTCTGGCCATCCTGCTCGGCCCCTGTGCCGCCTTTCTCACCATTGCCTCGGTGCTGGTTGTGCAGGCGCTTTTCTTCGCCGACGGAGGTCTGCTAGCGCTTGGTTGCAACATCTTCAACATGGGATTTTTCCCCGCCTTTGTTGTGTTTCCGCTGTTCTACAAGAAATTGATTGGCTTAGATCCGAGCCGGGCGCGCCTAACCACGGTGACCATGATCTCGGCTCTTATCGGGTTGCAACTGGGACCCTTCGCGGTCGTTCTGGAGACGCTTGCCTCGGGCCTATCCTCCCTGCCGTTTTCCACCTTCGTGCTTTTGATGCAGCCGATCCACCTGGCGATCGGAGCGGTGGAGGGTGTCGTCACCGTGGCCGTCGTCTCCTTCGTGCACCAGGCCCGCCCGGAAATCCTCCGTGCTGCCGTCGAGGCCGGTCCCGTCGGCAACTATCCGATGCGAAACGTGGCCCTGGCTTTTCTCCTCGGCGCCGTTCTCACCGCCGGGGTAGTCTCCGGGTTTGCCTCCAAGGATCCTGACGGCCTGGAATGGGCCATCGCCAGGGTGACGGGAAACCGGGACCTGAAAGCTCCGCAATCTGTGCTGCATGGAGCACTGGCTTTGTTTCAGCAGAAAACCGCCATGCTGCCCGAATACGACTACAGGAAATCCACCGCTGAAAGGGCGACTTACGGCCCCAAAGCGGTGCAAAGGAAGCAAGGAGAGGGGATCAATCCCGGGACCAGCATTGCCGGGATCGTCGGCTCGCTGTTGACACTGCTGCTCACCTTTCTGGGCGGTACTGTCCTTAAAAAAAGAATAAAAGCCGCCTGATGAAAAAATTGAGAGAGAATGGCGTATGGCATCAATTGACGGGGCTTTACTGGATTTTATGCATCTGGACCGGCTGGCGGCAGGGGATACTGCGCTGCATCGGCTCGACCCCCGGGCCAAGCTGCTGGCGACTTTCGTCTTCATCGTTTCCGTGGTCTCTTTCGGCAGGTACGAGCTTTCCGCCCTGGTCCCCTTCTTCATCTTCCCGACGGTCCTCATCGGAGCCGGCGACCTTCCTGTGCGCTATATTGCCTGGAAGATAGCGCTTCTCTGTCCCTTTGCCCTGGTAGTCGGCCTGTTCAACCCGGTTTTTGACACTACCGTGCTGGTGCAACTGGGGCCGCTCGGAATCAGCGGCGGCTGGATCTCCTGTGCCTCGATCGTGGTGCGGGCGGCGCTCACCGTCGGCGCCGCGATCGTCCTCGTGGCGGTCACCGGTTTTCCCGCCATCTGCCGGGCCATGGAGCAACTCGGCATGCCGACGGCGTTCGCTGTCCAGCTTCTCTTTCTCTACCGTTACATCTTTGTCCTGACTGAAGAGGGGGTGCGTGCCTCGCGGGCTCGGGAAATGCGCTCCTTCGGACAGAAGGGGTACGGCATGAGCAGCTACGGATCCCTCCTTGGAACCCTTTTGCTGAGGACCTGGATGCGGGCCGAGCGCATCCACATGGCCATGCTGGCGCGAGGGTCCACCGGCGCCTTCCAGACCCGCCAGGAGTTCCGCTTCGGTGCCCCCGAACTGCTTTTCCTGATTGGCTGGTGCGCGCTTTTTGCAACCTTAAGGTCACATAACGCCGCGCAGCAACTCGGGGCGCTGGTCACAGGATGGTTTCAGTGAGTCATCATATCGTAGCAGTGAAAAATCTGCGTCATGTCTATCCCGACGGCACGGTTGCCTTACGGGATGTCTCCTTCCGGATCACCCATGGTGAATCCGTGGCGATCATCGGCGCCAACGGCGCGGGCAAGTCGACGGCTCTTTTGCACCTGAACGGCTATTTGTCTCCGACATCCGGAGAGATCCGGATCGGCGATTTTCCAGTCAACAAGGGGACCTTACCCCAAATCCGTCGCACCGTGGGGATGGTTTTTCAGGATCCCGACGATCAGCTCTTCATGCCGACGGTTTACGACGATGTCGCGTTTGGTCCCTTGAATCTCGGCTTGGCGGGCGCAGATCTGAAACAGTGCGTGGCGGACGCCCTGGAGCGGGTGGGAGCGGGGCAGCTCGCCAAAAAAGCTCCTTACCACCTCTCCGGAGGAGAGAAGAAGCGGGTGGCCATCGCCACGGTGCTCTCCATGTCGCCTGACATCCTGGTCATGGATGAGCCGACCAACGGCCTTGATCCATACGCCCGCAGGCAGTTGATCGGCCTTTTAAAGGACTTTCGTCATACGAGGATCTTCACGAGCCACGATCTCGATATGGTGCTGGAGCTGTGCGACCGCACCATCGTGCTGAAGGACGGCGAGGTCCGTGCCGACGGGCTGACCCGCGAGATCTTTCTGGACGAGGCGATGCTTGCCGAATGCCGGCTCGAGAAACCACTCTCCATGCAGGGCTGTCCGGTATGCGGCAGGCGGGTGTAGAATTGAATGACTGGGTTTTTCCATCTTCGAGCGGGTTCGTGAAGGGGGGAAACTGGTATTGAAAATGAGAGGTATCAAGGTGACCTTCGATAAGGCGGAAATACTGATCGTCGGCGCCGGTATCATCGGGCTTACCATCGCCCGGGAACTGGTGCGGACCGGCCACGGCGACATCCTGATCATCGACAAGGAGTCGGAGCTCGGTCGGCACGCCTCGGGTCGAAACTCCGGCGTGCTGCACGCGGGGATCTACTATTCACCAGACAGCCTGAAGGCCAAGTCCTGCCTGAACGGAAACTTCCTAATGCGCGCCTACTGCAAAGAAAAGGGGCTTCCCTTACTGGAAAACGGCAAGGTGATTGTGACCCGAACCGTCCAGGAACTCCCGATGCTCGATGAACTGTTCCGTCGGGCTACCGCCAACGGCGCCAAGGTGGAGATGATCGACGAGCGGCAACTGGCGGAGATCGAGCCCAATGCCCGGACGGTGGAGCGCGCGCTTTTCTCCTATTACACCGCTGTGGTCGATCCGAAGGCTGTACTGAGTAGTCTCAAGGAAGATCTGTTGCAAAGCGGACGGGTGAGGTTTCATCTGGATTGCCGGTTGACCGGTCTGAGCGGGAGTGGCAGGGCGGCCACCAGCAGGGGCGAAATCGGATTCAGTCGTTTCGTCAACGCGGCGGGGGCTTATTGCGACAAGGTGGCGAAGCTTTTCGGGGTCGGCGACAAGTACCGCCTGATCCCTTTCAAGGGGGTTTACCGACTGCTCCGGGAAGGGGCGCCTTTCACGGTTAATTCCAGCATTTATCCGGTCCCGGACATTCGGAACCCTTTCCTCGGCATCCACTTCACCCGCAGTGTGCACGGTGACGTCTATCTGGGGCCGACCGCCATCCCGGCCTTTGGTCGAGAAAATTATGGAATATTCTCAGGAATAGATACGGAAGGGTTTGCCATAGCGTTCGAAGATCTCGTCCTACTGCTGACTAACCCGCAATTCAGGAGTGTCGCACTCAGCGAGCCGAAAAAATATTTACCTTCCTGCTTTTATCGCGACGCGGCTCGGCTGGTAAAACAGCTGGCGCCGTCTGACCTGGTGTCGGCCAGCAAGGTCGGTATCCGTCCGCAACTGGTGGACTGGGAGACCAAGCAGATGGTCATGGATTTCCTGGTCGTGGCGGACGGCTCATCCGTTCAGGTGCTCAATCCGATCTCACCGGCATTTACTTCTTCCATGGACCTGGCGCAAGGGGTGGTGGCCGCTCATTTCGGCACCTGATTCGCGCCTATTCCCTCCCACCGTCCCGACTCTTACCCGTCATCGATGATCTCCACGATCTGAATAAGACTCTTTGAGCGAGATTAGTCACAGCTTCCTCACCCTTTTTTCGGCGTAGCGTTGCACCGTCACCCGCTTGATAGAGCCTGTTCATTACCCCGTTGTCTGCTCCTGAATCGCTGTTTTGATGCTTCAGTTATAGAATGTTGCTTTTATTGGCAGAGCAGAACCGGATATTGCTGATTGCCTTGATATCAGCGTCATTATAAGAAAGCTTCAAGAAAGTACTGTCTCAGTCGGCATCGGTCAGACTGTTGCTATCTCGCTTGGAGTGGTTATAATGCCCTAACGTTAGAAAGGGTATGAATCATTCCCCGTTTCACCCGTGGGGCATCCGTGACAATGGGAGATCAAGCTATGAATGATATTGGGACACAACTGTTGTTGGAACTGCGCGCATCCTTGCCGGGGTCAAGTGTTTATTGGGAGATAGAACCGACACCGTGCGGTTTCCGGGGGTCCGTTCTGACTGCTCAGCACAAAGACATGAAATTCACCATGCAGTTCGAAAAAAGTGCCGAAGACGCTTCAGTTGAAGCGTTAGACGCTTCGTTCATAGAGCAGGTTATCAACGATTTTACCGATTATTTTGACAGATCCATTTACCCTAAGAAAAAGTTCACCAGACTAATCTGAGACCTGTCGGCGTCAATTTCCCGCTTATTCCTCCCTCCATGTCCCTCCTCTTTTTGGGGAGGGATTCCTCGTTTATATTCAAAGTGTACTCGTTTGCCGTGCCACCGGTGTTGGCAGGGGAGAGGGCGCTATTGTCCGTTGTCTATAAGGATTATGGCTGGATAAGCTCCGATGACTCGATAGGCTGGCCTGCCAACTGGCGCTCGGCAAATTCCCGCACCGCTGGGAAGAAGCCTGTAAAATCGTCCTGCAACCCCTGGTAGTGCCTGACCAGTTCCCCACCTCCGCTGGCCAGCGGATTTACCCTTTTCACCCGTTTTGCCATGCGCTCAAGCGCCTTGCTAACCCCCTCCACTTCCCGGTAGGAGGGGAGCAGTTCCTCAAAGATGACCGGCACCAATCCCTGCAGTTGCTCCGGCAGTTGCGAGCGTTTCCCCTCGACAATCTTCCTAACCCGATTCAGGTAGTCGGCCAGGGGCTCCCCGGACCAGTCGTTCCAGGTCACGGCTAGGAAATGGTCATAGTAGAGATCGACCAGGACGCCGCGATAGAGTCCGAATTCCTTGGCGAGCCTCAATCTGCTCCGAGTGAAGTCTGTCTGGTGTTGCGCGAACGAATCGATGTGCCGGTGCAGTTCGATACCGAGACGCAGCCGGGGAGGGTAGGCGCCCCCCAAAGGTCCCTTGACAAAATCGCCCATGAAGTTTCCCACAAGTATTTCGGGGTCTTCCCCTGAAAGAAACAGATGAAATAGGTAGTTCACTCTGACCTCCACGCCAATTTATGGAAAATATACTCTAGGAACCTCAGACTCAAATATTGGAAAGTTAATATAAATATTGCGAATGATTAGCTGACGATTGTTAATAATTATTTTAGAATGGAGTGGATGCTTGGTACTAATTAATATGTTGATGGCAACCATTCAGGACCGACAATATTTATGATTCTATTATCAGAAAAAAATAAAAAAACCTCTTTAGTTCCAAAATTAAATTACGATAACGTTGTTAATGCCCAAAAATAGAGTGGTAATAAATATTACCAGAGATACTCCGCATTTTTTTGACGGAGAGAGGACGTTATAACCATCAAGCCGAAGGAGAACGGCCATGTGCAGGAAAATAGGGATTGTCATCTACCTGTCCGTGTTCATCATCGTCATGGTCGCCGGCTCGGCATGCGCGACTGTCCCGCAGTACATCAATTACCAAGGGAACCTGACTGATTCGGTCGGCGCGCCGGTAAACGCCACAGTTAGCATGGTTCTGTCGCTCTATGATGTTGCCTCCGGAGGAACCGCGCTCTGGACAGAGACCCAGTCGATTCAGGTTTCACAAGGGTTGTACAGTGTCCAAATGGGTGCGGTGTCGCCGATGAACCTTCCATTTGGCGCCCAGTACTATCTGGGTGTGCAGGTGGGGGGCGACGCCGAGATGACACCGCGGCAATTGTTGACGAGCGTGGGATATGCCTTCAAGGCTGAAACCGCGAACTCGGCTTCAACGGTAACAAACGGTGTCTACACCAACGGCAGTTACGCCGACCCTGCCTGGATCACCTCTCTGGCGTGGGACAAGATCAGCGGTACCGTTGCCAGCGCTACCTCGGCAACGACTTTCAGCGGCAGCCTTACCGGTGATGTTACCGGGGCCCAGGGTGCGACGGTGGTTTCCTAGGTGGGCGGGCAGTCGGGCGCCAACGTGGCTGCCGGTGCAGTGCTGGCCAACAGCGCGACAAACGCCAATACCGCGAGCCAGATCGTCAAACGTGACGCTTCCGGCAACTTTTCCGCAGGCACCATTACGGCCGGCCTCTCCGGCAACACCCAGGCGGCGATCTCATTATCACCCTTTGGGGTTGCGGCAGGCGCCACAGGAGAGGTCCGCTTTAAGGAACTGGCGGCCAACGGCAGCAATTATGTCGCGCTCAAAGCCCCGGACAGCATCGGCTCGGATACCACCCTCACCCTTCCTTCCTCCAACGGTACAAACGGCCAGGTTCTCAATACCGACGGGTCCGGCAATCTCGGATGGATATCCGCGGCCAGCGGCACGGTGACCAGTATCGCCACCAGCACAGGCCTGAGTGGTGGGACGATAACCGGCAGCGGCACCATAGCACTTGCCGATACCGCGGTCTCCCCAGGTTCCTACACTCGCGCCACCATCACCGTCGATGCCCAGGGGAGGCTCACCGCCGCCGCCAACGGCGCGGCGGTCAATCTGGGAACCGCCGATGTGACAGGGAGCCTTCCCGATTCGAACCTGTCGACGATCAGCAGCGCCGGCAAAGTGGCAAACAGCGCCACCACGGCAACCAGCGCCAATACAGCCAACACCATCGTGCTTCGCGACGCTTCGGGCAACTTCTCCGCCGGCTCCATCACCGCCGCTCTCACCGGCAACGTCTCTGGTAACGCCGGCACGGTAACCAACGGCGTATATACCAATGTCAGCTATAACGATCCTGACTGGATCACCCATTTGGACGGCGAAAAGATAAATGGTGAAGCGATCCCCCACGTCATCTATAACAACGCAGGCGATCAGACCATCGTTCCCGAGGAAAATGATGAAAAAGGGTTGATCATCAAGGGGCGCGGCGGACAGACGGCGAACCTCCAGGAATGGCAGAACAGTTCCGGCACGGTCCAGGCGTCGGTCGGCCCGACAGGGATCATCACCGGTGTCGGCTCTGGGCTGACAGGGATACCTGCCGCTAACCTCACCGGCACGGTGGCTATCGCCACCGGAGGCACCGGCTCCGCCACCGGTTCCATCACCGGCACCGGCGCGCTTACCTTCACTGCCGGCGGCTCGAACACCAATGTGAATCTTGCCCCCAACGGCAGCGGCACGGTAGATGTCGCCTCAAAAAGAATAACCAGTGTGGCGACCCCGACAGCCGGAACGGATGCCGCAAACAAGACCTATGTCGATGCCATCTTACCGTCCCAAACGGGTAACAGCGATAAGTTTCTTACCACCAACGGCTCTGCGGCATCGTGGGCGACACTTGGCAGTATGCTGACAAGGTATTCAACCGTTAGCCCTGGCGTCCACAGCGACGAAAACTCGTCAAACAGACAGTGTCAGCAGCATGCCTCACTGGATATATTATCGGTGGCGGTTGCCAAACAAGCGACCCTGATGACGTAGTTTTGGAATCCTCATATCCGATTGCATCGACGTCGCCAAACACATGGAGATGCGATTGGAAGTATTTAGCCGATGCAACTGCGACATTAACTGCTTATGCCATCTGTTTGCCGTGATAGGGCTCTCGCAGGTTGGATTAGCGACGCGCGTAGCGACTGTCGGAATAATCATCTGATTACGGCATGAAGGTGGGCCCGGCCTGTGATCTGCCGTTGTATGAATCAATATGAACCGGTACCTCCCAGGTGGAGAACGCGGATGATATCAAACAGACCTCGAATCGGACGGTTTCACCTGCCCCTTATCGGCATGATGCTGATGCTGAGCGCCGGTTCCGGCCGTGCCGCGGTACAGTCGAGTGCCGGTTACACCATGACGGCGCACGTCCTCTGCGTCGCCGGCGGTGCGGCATCATCGGCCAGTCACGCCCTCAAATCAGCCGCTGGACAGTCGAGCGCCATCGGTCAATCCTCCAGCGCTTCCTACCGTCTGAGTGCCGGGTTCTTCACCACGATGCTCCATGTCAAGGTCAATCAGTCCATCACCTTCAACTCAGTTCCCAGCGTGGTGGCGGGGAGCACCGACATCCTGAGCGCCACCGCAACCTCCGGACTCACGGTAACCTTCAGTTCCATGACCCCGGCCGTCTGCTCTGTTGGTGGCGCCACGGTTACGGGTATTGCAACCGGCACCTGCAGCATCGCCGCCGACCAGGCGGGCGACGGTAACTACAATGAGGCGTCCCAGGTAACCCGGAGTTTCACGGTAACCAAGGGTGCTGCCTCCCTCAGCCTCGGCAGTCTGGGCGCGATCTATGACGGCGCAGCAAAGAGCGTTAGCGCGAGCACCACGCCCGCCGGTCTTTCCGTGGGCATTACTTACAACGGCTCGGCCACTCCCCCAACCCGCTCCGGCAGCTACACAGTTTCGGCGGTTGTGAACGACGCCAACTACACAGGCTCGGCCAGCTCTACCCTGGTAATTGCCAAGGCGACCCAGACCATCAGCTTCGGGGCGCTGGCGGTGCAAATGCTCGGGAACGCGGATTTCGATCCCATGGCGACGGTATCCTCTGGGTTTGCGCCAGGCTACTCCAGCTCCAATCTGGAGGTCGCAACCGTCGTCAACGGTAAACTACACCTCATCGGTGAGGGCGTCAGCGTCATCACCGCGACCCAGTCGGGTAACTCGGACTATGGCGCCGCCCCATCGGTCAGCCAATCCTTGCGAGTGGAATATTCCCCCGCAATACCCTCCTTGACGGTATCGACCCTTTCCGACGGAGCAGTCACCGGCGAAACCATGCTCAATGTAAGCGGCAGCGTGTCCGATATCAACGGCATCAGATCTCTGACCATCAACGGTGCCGCGGTTTTGCTGAACCCTGACGGCAGCTTCAACTTTCCTGTCCAATTGCTGCCCGGCGCCAACACCATAACTGTTGTCGTCACCAGCAAGGGAGGGAACAGCTGCGCCGACACCCGCATCATAACCCTGGAGAGCAACGACCTCCGTCTGACGGTTACCTATCCGCCCGACAACTTCATTACCTCCCGGCAGACCATCACTGTTACCGGAACCATATCCGAACTGCTCGGCGAAGATAACGACGCAGACGACATAACGGCCAGGAACAGCGCGAAAGCGGCCAGTATCGCGCCGACTCAGGTGATCAGATACACGGTCAACGGCTCCGACCCGCAATTCGCCAGCCTTTCCGACATGACCTACTCATTCACTGTTAATCTCGGCAGTCGTCTGAACACCATCAGGATATTCGCCACCGGTGACGACGGCAAAACGGTCCAAGTCAAACGGACCGTCACCTACCATCCTGCTTTTTCCCTTGCCGTTACCAACCCGGCCACCGACGTTCACCTGGCACTGGGTTCCTATCTGCTGACCGGAGTGGTGACCGACAACACCACACCGGTCTCAGTGACCGTCACCACGGGTGATCAAAGTTTCACCCCGTCCGTCATAAACGGCGTCTTCAGGCAACAGTTACGATTCAATGAAGACAAGACCTATCAGATAAGCGTTACCGCCATCGACCAAAACGACAACATTCTGACCGTGCAGCGAAACATCATTCATTCGCTGCCGAGGTCAGCCGCGGGCCCAAACACCCCCTTCAGCATCGTGGACGCCTTGCGGGCCTTGCAGATGTCCGCTGGAATCGCCAGTCCCGATGTCGGTCAACTGCTGCGCATGGATGTGGCGCCGATGCTCAACGGGATATCGGTCGGAGACGGCAAAATCGATATCGAGGATACCATCGTGATACTTTTCATGGTGGTTGGCCTGTTACCGTAGCGGTCCCGGCGGGGGGGCAAAAACTTGACAGTCACCTGGGGTTGGCCCAGTACAGCCAGGGGATAAATTAAGGAGACACTATGATGAGTTGCATACGAATGAGTTGCGTGATGCTTGCATTCATGACGCTTTATGGTTGTGGAGGTGGTGGCGGAAATGGTAATGGCGGCGCTGGCCCCGGCACAGACAGCTATGTATTTCAAGCCGGCAATGCAACCCTGACTTTTTCGGCCCTGAGTACTGCGCATCTGGCCGCTCCGATCAGCGGGATCGACCTGTTCATCACCCTGCCCCAGGGGATGAGCGTGGCAACCGAGACCGGTAGGTCCGGCCAGATAGAGAATGCGTCGATCACACCCGGTTCCGCGCTGGTCGGGACAAACCTGGCCTTTGGCAGTTATTCGGCTTCAAATGGCATGGTACGCCTCTCCATGGCGACAACCAACGACAATTACCGGTCAGGCGAATTCCTCCGTCTTACCTGCATCGTCGCGCCCAACAGTGCCATCACGCTCGGAAGCCTAAAGGCCCTGAACGTGCCGGTGTCGATTCAGAAGGCTGTGGGATATGACCCGATTGCCAGTAGCACGGTGATATTAACCGACAGCGTCAAGGTGATCCTGGGGACGCCGTAGGAATCCGACGAACATGGTGCCCGGCCTGCCGTCTCTGGTCAGCCGACAGGCCGGGCCGGAATTTTCATTCAAAAAACCGGAACATGTTCTTGAAAAACCTTTGCACCTTGGCCGAGAGACTCTGATCGACCTTTTTCTGCATGCCGCTGATATTCGGCACTTCTGCCATTGCCCGGAGGTACTCCTCCCGGGTCAGCACGCGCTTGTCCCACAAAAGCCCCAGGATCATGTCGGAGCGTTTCAAAACCCTGTTCAGATGTTTGTACGGGTTGTAGGTCACATGCGGGCCGGGGAGCATGGCGGCTAGAAATGCGCATTCACGGGGGGTTAGGTCGCGGGCCGGCTTTTCGAAATAGTATTGCGCCCCATGTCCGATACCGTACACCATCGGTCCAAGTTCTACGGCGTTTAGGTACAGTTCGAGGATCCTCCCCTTGGTCAGTTCATGTTCCAACCGCTTGGCGAGAATGATTTCCTTGAATTTGCGGGTGAGGGTCTTTTCCCGGGTCAGAAATAGGTTCTTGGCCAGTTGCTGGGTAATGGTCGAGGCGCCGCGGGCAAAGCTCCTCTTTTCCAGGTCATACTTGATGGCGCCTTTGATCGCCTTGACGTCGATTCCCTCATGCTGGTAGAACTTGCCGTCCTCAGCCACGATGACCGCCCATTTCAGCTCCGAAGGGATGCTTCCCGACGGCGTCCAGTAGCTGTTTCGCGGCCCGACGACCAAGGGGTGGTACTTCCCCTTCCAGTCCTTAACCTGAATGGTGAGGTTCGTATCTTGGTCGGCGAGCCCCTCTACCGATGGAAGTCGGAAGAGGGTTATGGCGATGTAAACTGCAAAAAGTACGATAATGCCAACTGCGATTGCCCCAATCCATTTGAGTTTCAAAAATTCCTCCTGAAAGGGCGATGAAAAACCGGCCCGTTACAAGATAGCAAAAAAAAGGGCTGAATTGTACTATTACACGTAATTAGCCGGTGTTTATTAGAAAACCACTGCACAGCCATGGCAGCTGGATTGTCTTTGTCTCGGGCTAAGCTGGTGACGGTCCGGTGAAGTTATGAGGCACAAAAGGGGGTGGGGAATAAGCGTCGCTCAGAAGCTCGGCAGAGCTTGCGCGGTTCGGCTTCGCACATTAGATACCAAAAAGGGCGCACCGAGGTACGCCCTTTTTAGTATGATCTTCTCCATGTTCGAGGCTATTTCGTGATTACACAATCGATAACGGCGTTAATCCTTCTGTTTTTCTGCCTTCCCTCGGCTGTGTTGTTATAGGCGACGCGCCGGGTGGAACCGTACCCCTTGGCAGAGAGACGAGAGCGCTCAATCCCGGCTTTTTCCACCAGGTAGTTCACCACGTTTTCCGCGCGCTTCTGGGAGAGCCTCATGTTGTGCTCGACGCCGCCGCGGCTGTCGGTATGTCCCTCGATAACGGCTGTGGTCGTCGGGTACTTCTTCATGTACTCGCCGACCTTGTTGATTTCGTCATAATAGCTGGAACTGATCTCGGCACTATCCGTTGCGAATTCCACCTTCAGCAGCATGCAGAGCCTCTCGGCCGGCGTAGCGAGTTCCTTGACTTCGAGAGCGCAGTCGATTATGGCCTTGATGCGCCGGTTTTTCTGCTTCCCTTCATCAGTTGCGTTGTCGGCTACAGGCATCTTTTTACCGTAACCCTTGGCGGAAAGGCGCGAGGGTGCAATACCGAAATTTTCTTCCAAGGATTTCACGACACCCTCGGCGCGCCGTTGGGAGAGCCGCTGGTTGTAATCCTCGCTGCCGACTTCGTCGGCATAACCTTCGATCACGGCTGTGGTCGTTGGGTATTTTTTCATGAAGTTACCGACCTTGGCCACCTCATCGTTATACTGGGGACGAATGTCGGCCTTGTCGATATCGTACTCGATGTCCAGGTAAACGCAGTATTTCATCCTCTCCGGGGTTGGTTCCGCGGCCGGGATCGGCTCCAGCGGGGCTTCCGCCGGTTCTGCCACAGGCGGGATCTCCTCTTTGACAGGAGTTGGCTCCGCAACAGGAGGTGGTGCGGCGGCTGATTTTCCGCCGATCGCAAAGACTATCCCTAGGGTAACCTGAAGATTGTGGATCGAATCGTCCAGAACCAAATTATCCCTGACATCCATCCTTAAGGCGAAATTGTCCGCCACCCAGTATTTCGCACCCACCCCAAAGTCAACCATAGACAGGTTCTTGTTGTTTATCTTTGGACTATAGTGCGCGGCTCCGTAACCGGCGACGAGGAATGGATTGAATTTTGTCTCGGGAATAAAGTGATAGAGGAGATCGAGATGATACGTGGTCAGCTTCACGCCATTTATGGGACTTGTGAACTGTCCTTCCCTGGAAAACCTTGTGTTTTTGTTGTCAACTTGGCTATTGATATATTCCCCCGCGCCTTCAATGCCGAAACTGTTGGTGAAATTGTAGCCAATACGCCCGCCAAATACGGGCCGGATTTCCAGATTCTGTCTTTTTTCGAAGAAGTTGTAGCCCGCGAACGGATTCAATTCGATGCTTCCTGCCTTTATCTCGGCGCGAGCGGGCAAGGGAAGAATAAAAGCTGAAACTAACAACACCGGCGCTATCCTTTTCATGATGGGAATTATCGAAAATAACTTTCTCATCTATAACCTCCTTTTAGTGGCGGAATATTTCGCTCTTATTGAGTTTGTTCTGTCGTCGTAAGTTGGAATAAGGGAGACAGGATGAATAGTGGAAATAACCTGTCTCCCTTTTCCAATCCTCCCTTCATATATAAATCCTTACTTCCTTAAGGTAAATTGATGACCGTATCCACAAGCGTAACCGAGGCACCCAAGGACAGCGCTCTGCCGTTTAGCGTCACTATGTTGACATTGCCGACGGTGGAGAAGGAGACTCCCGCTTGAGAAATGATGGTTCCCACCATGGTGCCACCACCCGCTGCGTTGATCGTCGCGAAACTTCCAACCTGCCAAAAGACATTCTTGGCCTGGGCTCCGCCTGCCAGGATGATGCTTTGAGGGGCTGCCGCTCCTGGACCTCCCACAGTGAGGGTAGCCGCCATCTGAAACACCCAGACAGCATTTGCGTCGCCTTGGGCATCGAGGGTGAGATTCCCTCCCTCAATCAGGAACGATCCGGAAGGCGATGTATAGACGCCAGGAGCGAGGGTTAGGTTGGCCAGGTTGGCGCCCGGATTTGCTCCAGCCGGCATTGCCGCCAAGGCAAGATACGCGGTTTGCGCGTCGAGGCGGGCCTGGGTTGCAATCGCGCATGCGGCAGCATTGGGACTTGCAGAGGTTGGGCCTGTGGTGGAATTGGTACACGAGTAGATTTTTCCGTTCACTGGCCCGATATTAGCTGGAGTTTCCGTATATATATCTCCTGCAGTATCGTGGAACCCGGTTATCGTCGCAGTGTCTGTAGCGATGGTACCAATGTCACCATTTATGAGTGACAGAGTCCCCGTGTTGGTCATCCCGGCGGTGCCACCAAAAGTCCCGAACGTCGCGGCCAAGCCAAGCGGTACGGCGCCTGTCGAGAGTTCCGTGCCCGTGGTGAAGGTCCATGGATTCGGCACCAGTCCCTGTATTATGGCATTGCCAGCCAGATCCTTGGCCCCGGTTGTAATGGTGGCGGTATAGGTGGTGCTAGGTAATAGATTGCTTGATGGTGTAAAGGTCGCGATCCTGCTCGTTGCATCATAAGTCACTACTCCTGATACGCCAGATAGACCTGCCACCGTGAAGGTTGCTGTGCTGATCGACAGCGGGTTCATAGCCTTGCTGAACGTTGCGTGGATGGCGCTGTTGAGCGCCACGTCCGTGGCAGAATTAAGAGGGGCCGTGAGAGTGACGGTGGGGTTAGTGGTGTCTTGGGCCGCACCCGTGGTCCAGCTCCAGACATAGTCACTTGACGCGGGCAAGGGGGCTTGGTTGCCCGCCAGCGCATTCCCAGATAAATCCTTTGCCGCGGCTGTAATGGTGGCGGTATAAGTGGTGCCGGCAGCGAGATGGTTGTCAGGTATAAAGACCAAGTTCACGCCGGAGTAGGTCACCGTGCCTGGAACAGTGGTAGCCCCTTGTTTAAGGGTGAACGTCGCCGGTGGAGATGCCGGGGTGATGGTTAAGGGGTCCATCGCTTCGCTGAATGTTGCTCCTACCTTGGTGTTGACCGGCACGCCGGTGGCCCCGTCGGCATTGATGGTCGCAATTACCCTGGGCATAGTGGTATCCAGCGCCACACCTGTGGTAAATTGCCATACATAGTCGGGCAAGGGGGCAACCTGATTGCCTACCAGTTCATTGCCAGCCAGGTCCTTGGCCCCGTTAACTCCATTTCTGATCGTGGCTGTATAGCTAGTGTTTGTAGTAAGATTGCTTGCAGGCGTAAAAATCGCAGTAACGCCGGCGTAGTCCACCGTGCCGGTAATTTCAGTTTCCCCGTCGCTCAGTATGAAAGTTGTCGTGGTGACGGTTGCGCTGTTCATGGTCTTGTTGAAGGTCACACTGATTTTGGTGTTGATCGGCACACCGGTGGCGCCGTTGGCATTGTTTGTCGCGGTTACCGTGGGCAGGGTGCTGTCCGGGCCCGTTGTGAAGCTCCAGGCATGGTCCCTTGCCAGTGCGTGGCCTGCCCGGTCCTTGGCGCCGGTGGTGATCGTGGCGGTATAGATGGTGTTGGCCGCAAGATCGATTGCGGGTGTAAAGACCGCAGTTACGCCAGAGTAGCTCACTGTGCCTGTAATTGCAGTTGCCCCTTGAAATAAGGTAAAGGTCGCCGTGGTGATCGATGTGGGGTCCATCTCCCCACTGAATGTTGCGGTGAGGACGTTACCAACCACCACCTCGGTAGCGGCATTGGCGGGGATGGTGGAACTCACCTTGACGGGGTCATTCCACTGGCCGCCGCCGACCACGCCTCCGCATCCAGGCAGGCTAATAAAGACGCCCACAATTAACAAAGCCGTAAGAAAAACCCTTTTTGTTTTAAAGCGTCTCATAAAACCTCCTCGTGGATTGTTTGAAATGATAGTCCTTTTGTGTGATTTTACTGCAGGCTCTCCTCGCACCTGTCTAATTAATTAGCGCACTGTAATTAACGTTATGTTAGCCCTGTTGTCTAAAATGTCAAGACCTTGCTTTTGGGGATTTTGCTGTAATTATTAATTAGAAAAGTATTTAATGACTGAAGTAGTCGAAGTGATATCCGAATATAATGGATGAAATGTTTTACCGCCAAATATTAGAAGTTGCTCAGCTCGCGCCATACTCAACGTCGGGGATTCACTGGGCCGCATCTTGAGATTGGACAGAGCTATTTATTGATAATACTTGACACAGCTGCCATGTAACTATTTGGTATAGGAACGTAGATGCTGGCCAATCAATTTGACCTGTGGTAAAGCTGCATCGGAACTAGATTCTCCCGGCAGGCCAGAGACGTAACCTCCATCAGCCTCTGACTTCTCCTGGCATGGGAGAGGATTCTCAGGGAAGTCCAGCAAGGAGCTTTATGAATATTTTTCGCCTGAAAAACCGTATCCTTGGCAGGGTCTTCACCAGGTTTCCCTTCCTCGCCGCACACTGGGGCAAGGGGCTTGCCATGCATGACGGCGAGGTACCATGGGCCGAAGCGCGGCTTCCCTTGCGTCAGGCGGTGCTTGCCTTGGTGACCACCGGTGGCGTGCACCTGACGACCCAGATCCCCTTCGATATGACCGATCCTGACGGTGACCCGAGCTTTCGGGAGGTACCGATCGATTCCCCCCGCGAACTTCTGCGCATCACCCACGACTACTACGACCATCGTGACGCCGAGGCTGACCTGAACCTGGTCTTCCCGGTGCAAAGGCTGGTGGAAATTAAGGAAGCCGGTGCTTTGGGCGGCCTGCACCCGCTGGCCTACAATCTGATGGGGCATATCGACGGAGCGCATCTGCGGGAACTTCAGGAGGAAACCGCGTTCGAAATCGCCGGAAGGCTCGCGGTCGCCGGGGTGAATTATGTCCTCCTGGTCCCCGCCTGAGGCTCCTGCAACCGGTCCGTGGGACTGGTAGCGAGGGCGATCGAAGCCGCTGGGATCCCGACCATCTCACTGTCCATTGTTCGTGAGATCACTGAGAAGACGCCTCCGCCACGGGCGCTCTTTCTCCGTTTTCCTTTCGGGCATGCCCTGGGGGAACCGGGTAAGCGCGATCAGCAGCTCACCGTGCTGTACCGCGCCTTCCGCCTGCTCTTCGAGGCGGACCGGCCGGGAAGCATCAGTGATGCTGGTCTGCGCTGGAAACGGGAAAGCTATCCTCCTCCTGACTGGGATGCCTTCAGAAGGCTCGGGCCGGTACGCCGTTAGTGCAGGTCGCGCGAACGCTTTCTCTCGCTCCCGGAAATCTGTAAATTGAAGACAACCACCTCAAGCCCTTAACCCGGAGAACCCATGCTTGGCGCTTTGACCGGTGACATAGTTGGTTCCATCTACGAATGGAACAACATCAAGACTGCGGAATTCCCGCTGTTTCAGGACCATTGTCGCTTCACCGACGATTCGGTGCTGACCGTGGCGCTGGCCGAGTCGATCCTGACCGGCGAGGACTACGGTTCACTTATGAAGCGTTACTGGCGCAACTACCCGGAGGCTGGGTACGGTCGCGGTTTTTTGCGCTGGGCGCGGGGAGAAAACGACGGCCCCTATCACAGCTGGGGAAACGGAGCCGCGATGCGGATCAGCCCCGCCGGGTGGGCCTTCGATTCGTTGGCTCAGGTCCTTCAAAAAGCCGAGGAGTACAGCGTCCCGACCCACGATCACCCGGAGGGGATCAAGGGAGCGCAAGCAGTCGCGGCGGCTATCTATCTCGGGCGGACCGGTTCCTCGAAACTGGAAATCCGCGCCTTTCTGTCGGATAGCTTCAATTACGATCTTTCGCGAAGCTGCGATCAGATCAGGCCGGATTACTGTTTCGACGTTTCTTGTCAGGGGACTGTGCCCCAGGCGATCACCGCTTTCCTGGAATCATGCGATTTTGAAAACGCCATTCGCCTTGCCGTCTCCCTTGGTGGTGACTCCGATACCCTTGCCTGCATCACCGGTGGGATCGCACAGGCCTTTTACGGAGGGGTGCCGGAGCCGATCGCCCGCAGAACGCTCGGTTTCCTGGATGAACCGCTCAGGAGGGTTACCAAGGAGTTCGAGGGCAGGTTCGTGCGAACTGATTAGTTCGATCCTCCGCCAAGGCTGTTGAATCCTAAACGCGTTGGCCCGGGCACTTAACCGTAGATATCTGCCACTTACTTAAGTTAAGTCTATGCTGTCTTGTTGTGCTATGTTGGAGTCAGCGGTGCGTTGTCGGAGTGACGGCCGCAACCTTGGAGGGTGTGAAATGCTGCAAGAACGGCAGGTGACCCAGCAGGAAGAGGGCGTGGATGTACCTTTCGATCGGTTGGACCCGGAAACCCTGCTCAATATGGTCAGGGAGTTCGTAACAAGGGAATGGGAAGAGGTGGGTGACACGGATTTTACCTTGGATGACAAGGTTAAACAGGTTTTTCAACAGTTGAAAGAGCGAAAGGTGAAGGTGGTGTTCGACCTCGCTTCTGAAACAGGGAACATCGTGGTTTGCCGCTGATTTCGATACGGGTTGTTGCGGACGTCACCCTTTCTGCATGGCGCATGCTGGTTCATTTGAGATCTGATCATTCCCGCATCTAGCTAAACCTTCCCAGCTTTCCATCTCCGCAGGGCCTGCTGGTAATCCTCCTGCATCTCCTCCTGCATAAGGCATCGCTCCGCCGCTGACGGCAGGTTCGCCTGTTCTGCGCCGATCAACTGCCGGGAAGCCGTATTCGCCAGCGGCAATACTCCGGAATCACCGGACACGCACCGCAGTCGCGAGAGAAGCACTTGTATCCTATCCAATCGGATCAGTAGCTCAGCTTTGAACTTATCGTCATCCATGACTAGGCCTCGTCTTTTTCAGTTGTCCCCGCGTCACATGCCGATTGTTTCGCAGGTCATTGGAACGCCCTTGGCATCAAGCAAGGTGTGAGTATATCGCATCGCCTGAAAGCCTCCACTCTTTAATATAAAAGCGTTAATGGTCTGAAAAAGGTGAGGGGCGTGATGATCGCCCTGAGGTTTCTTTGCGTGGGTCTGCCGACCCCCTGTGTCAGGATAGTTGTCGCCTCGGAGGGGGCCGTTTAGGCCCGGTTTTCTGGCCTGACAAGGCGGTGAGCGCAGCGAACTCGCCGTTTTGATCAGAATCCGGAACCGGCAATATCCGGCAGCCCCATTTT
>Ga0209125_1001617_pt1 | contig 20146 bp, 13 predicted proteins | sample BarGraIncub1131A_FD_184503 | JGI IMG/M metagenome (GOLD analysis project Ga0209125, IMG submission 184503) | Arctic peat soil microbial communities from Barrow, Alaska - Barrow Graham LP Incubations 11-31A (SPAdes) (version 2) | ecosystem: Environmental > Terrestrial > Soil > Wetlands > Peat...
CCCGAAACATGAATTGATCATTTAAAGAAACTGATGGGAAAAGGAATAGATGACCAGGGAAATATTACCATATGATGAGCATATGAAGTGAGTATTTCTCGCTAGTGTTTCGCTATCGTTTCGCTAGCGTCTCGCTAGCGTTTCGCTATATAGAGCGAGACCATAGCGAGACGCTAGCGAAACGATAGCGAGACTTGTGCGAAAAATACCCATATCATATGCTAATATTCTCCTAATATTATGCAAGTAATCTACCTGTTATAGGATATGGGTTGGGGATTTTTCCGGGCTGATGAGAGATTAAGAGCAAGTAAATTAAACTCAGGCAAGGGAGTGCAGTTTAAACGCTCCTGGAGCCAAACCTGGATTGACCTAACGACATAGAGAAATTTAAAAAGTGTTGTCAATTTTTGTCATGTACTTAGTCGCGGAAGTTAAAAACTTCGGGGCAAGGCTGTTACTAAGATTGCTGTAGAAGTATTTTTAATGAAATTACGCCTCTTCCTTTTAAAGAGAATGTTTTTTTAAGTTTGAAAATTAAGTGCTATTAACAAAATCACATCTGTTTAAAATAACACCTCTATAAACCTGACCTCGTAAGGTTTTAATTGTACAGAAGTAAGAGGTTGCCCTATCTGCTTTCCAACTGCATTTACCTCTATCATGCTGCTAATCGCCTTGCAGGGGACAGCCGCTGAAAGTTTAACTTCACCCGGGAGCCCCTCCACCTCGCGGAAACGCAGCAAAAGAGCCCCATCGTTTTTAAAAGCAGGCCTGCTATTCATTAACATTACGTTTGGAGAACCTGAAATCTTAAGTGTTTCCATCGAAAATATTTTCAACTCGTTTGTTCCTGCAGGGAGAGTTCGTGCTGGAAAAGAGTTCCTTTCGCTCCATCCGTATTTTGTTGCAAAGGTATTGGTGGTATCGGCCGTTGAGGTAAGCTGGTAACCCCAACTGAAGCCTCCCTCCTGATAAGCGCGGAAATTGGTGAACCAGTAGTTGTTCATCACCCAGGAATAGAGACAGGTCTTACCCTTTTTCGGATAACGTTCAAACTTACCCATGTTAAAATCGCTGAATTGCCATAATGGGGCTTCATTGCTTACAACTATTATCTGGCCCGTTTTTCCACGAACCGATACAAAGTTCTGAGATGTATTCCAGTCTGAGGCTGATCCGGGCAATTGTTGTCCCTGTGTCAGTGTGCCTCCAATTGTCTCAAAAACAATCCTTGAATCTGGCAGTGAGAACGGAAAAGCAACATACAAAGCTTCCGGATCAGTAATTATCAGTTTCCGCGCCATATATTTGAACTCTACTTTCTTAACGTTTTTATAGAGCCTTATCTCCAGTTCAACCCCTTTCGGGGCACCGTCAGCACTTTTTTCAAAGCCTTCAAGGTCTGATGCTATCCTGACACTTTCCCAAACAGGACCATTTGTGCCCTCTTCAACTTTTACATTCGATACTGTTGTATGAATGAATGGTGATACATCACGTTTTGCAGACGTCTCCTTTACTAACTGACCAATTTTATAAGGATTCTGTCCATCAACAAGTTCCAGTTTAAGCTCTTTATCGAACAGGCTGTTTATCGATCCTGTAGCTTTATCAATAACTAATTTGTAAAACTTATTCTCCAGAACCTCAACATTTGTTCCCGCTACTACAGGCGCTACCTGTCCCATAACCTCGATCTTCAAAGCTTTATAACCCATTGCTGGAATATCGTTCACTTCAAGTACCCAGTTAGCGCCTTCTACCCGTTTGGACAGTATCTGGGCAGGTACTTCTTTCCCGGTCGAGAGGTCAATAACCCGGACCTTCTTTTCAACTGGCATGACTTCCTGGTCAATAAACAGTTGCACATTGCCTGAACGGGGCCACCCCATTGAATTGATCACATAGATAACCGGAAAATTTGCTTTTTTAAAGAATGGCTGGAACCGGGACAGTGCCTCTTCATTCAGAAGTGTTACTTTCTTGAGGGCTTCCCAGGCATAAGCGCCTTTCATGAGCCATTGTTTTGTTGTGTTCTCTGAATAAGGTTTGTAGATACTTTCATCTGCACCGAAGGTATGCTCATCGAAAAAGATTGCATTTTCACTGATATGGTCAATCTTCCCTTCCAGCGCAGGGCTCAATTCTCCTCCAAGCATTGAAACCATGGCGAACAGTCCCTCATCAACCTGTTTTATGTTTTGGGTTTTTCTTATTTCAGCAGTTTCCCGCGAAGCAGAACCGCAACCATCGGTCCACCAATCAAGCCAGGCGTTACGGTAAACAGGAAGTTTATCGCCATAGGTTTTTTCGACATATTCAAAAAACTCATTAACAACTGAAAGTCTGATTCTGGGATATTCATATTTTTCGTTCCACAATTTGACACGTTCACCTGCTGCCATCGATGGTGGGGAATTATCAGCATAGTACCCTGAAAATTGAATAGCTACCCTGTCGAAGGGATAACCTCTGCGTTCAAGATCAGCAAGATACCACAAGATATTAGCTTCAAAATCGGGTGATTTATTTACAAGTCCGTAGATATTACCATCATGATATGTGTCGGCGCGAAAAGCAAGCAGCCTCTCTCCCGATGGCGATTCCCACCAGAAACATGTCGGCTTATCAAATGGCCTTATTGATCTTGTTTCGTTAATACCCATATTAAGGTACTTGACACCTGTGTTTTTAAAATAATCGGGCATGCACCAGGCAACACCGTTAACATCATTCTGCATGGCAGTTTTTACCGGTATGCCCAACTTGCTAAATTCTTTAAGCGGTTGTAAAAAGTCATACATAACATTTTCATCAGCTATTTCAGTCATGTTGATATACATACCGGCGACTTCAATACGTCCCTCTGCTATCCGTTTTTTAAATCTTTCGATCTGTGCCGATGGTCTCGACCGAAGATATTCCCTTGTTACCCACGACGATTCGCAGGTCCACCGGAATTTGGCATCATCAGGCATTCCGTCTGTCTGATCACAATAATCAAGTGCATAGTCAATGTAGCGCATGTGCTCGGCCAGTATCTCCGACTGTGGGCGTGTATAACCTACATCGGTGTGTGAATGCTGCACAAAATAGATCTCCCATTTCTTCGGTGGAACAAGGGTCACAGGGTATTTCTCTGCAGGTTTGTCGTCGATCTTTGCAGAAATAGTAATTTTATCAGGCCCTGTAACCGCAGGAAAAGTTAAAAGGAACCTGTTATTACCTTTGATCAGATCAGCTTTTAGAATTTCTTTCCGGTCTTTTGTGAAAACTATCTTTCCTGGATTCTCGGAAAGATAGCTTGCAACTACCTGTTGATATGATCTACCTTTCTCTTTAAAGAGTACCGGGGCATTTAAAAAATCAACTTTTGACGACGGTGCAACCTGCCCATATAATTGTATGGTACTGATTACTATCAGCAACGTAATAAGGAGTGTTGTCAATCTTGTTTTTCGCATTTCGCTTCTTTTTAATTTTGTAGGTTTAACTCGTTAGTTTTACTACTTGATGTGCCAACTTAATAGGATTTCTCCCGTTTCCGACAAAAAATAGTGACAGCTGATTGGTATTCCCAGTCAAGGTTGCCCTGCCGGTAAAAGCCATAGTTTCTTTGTCAGTAAAAGCTTGGCGACCTGCAAAATATTGATCAGAATTTTCAGCTTTGGCCGTAATTCCTGTAATTGGAGTCTTATTTGTCAAATGTATAGTCTGCCTTCTTACTTCTTTCCCGAGCATGTAACCTACCAGCAGAAATTCCCCTTTAGCACATGACAAAATTTACAAAAACCTAACAGCCAACAACATGTGTTAATAACCTGGTGATAACTATTTACATTTAATGTCTTTACAATCATGATATTCAGTGTCTTATGTGATATACTACCAGGTATGACACCAAGATACATGAACACCAAGATTGAGAGTAAAAATACCATTTTATTCGCAATATTAACAGAAGTCTTCGGGGGTCATTATAATTGTCAGAAAATCTAAATTTATTCTATGAAAACGCTATTCGACACTACGCTTTTATCAGGTATTGAGTCGTTGAAAACAAAATAATCTAATTCCTTATTTTCAATTGATTTATGTTTGTAATTTTACACTATCAAAAATCATCGTACAACATTGATCATGAATATCAAAGAGATCATAAACCAACCTGAAGGTCGGAGGCTTGAATTTAAGGAAACGTTTCCTGAGCGTTCAGACCTGGCGAAGACCATTGTGGCATTTGCGAACGATGCAGGCGGTGAGTTGTATATTGGTGTAAAAAATAATCCGGGAGAAATTGTTGGTTTACCTGAGGAAGGGCTAGTGGCAATGGAGGAGCAAATCGGGAATATCATTTACGATCGCTGTTATCCAACTGTAATGCCCGAAATAACTTTCATGAATGAGAACGACAAATATTTAATCAAAGTATCTGTTTACCGGGGGAGTACTCCACCTTATTATCTCAAAGAAAAAGGTAAATTGCAAGGGACCTATATCCGGGTGGGTTCTTCCAATCGTTTAGCTGATGAATCTATTATAACTGAATTGGAGCGGAGAAAAAGAAATATTTCTTTCGACAGTGAAATTGTGATGGATAAACCTGCCAATGCATTGCAGCTGGAAAGCTTTAAAACTATATTTCAAGAAAAGACTGGTGATGTGCTCAACGATCAGGTATTGAAGAAACTGGAACTTACCAAAAAAATGCAAGGTATTGAATATCCCACTAATGCATTGATCCTTTTTTCTGATGATGAGCTACGAAACACTATGTTTCATTTTGCCAAAGTGGAGTGTGCCAGATTTAAAGGGACACAATCGGAAGAGTTTATCGACCAAAAAAGTATCTACACCAACATTGCAACCCAGGCTGAAGAGGCTTATAATTTCGTGTTGCGCCAGATCAATAAAGGGGCTACCGTTGAGGGTGTTTACACAGTTTCTCATTGGGAGTATCCAATTAAGGCGATAAGGGAGGTACTGAGGAATGCCGTTTCGCATAGAGATTACGCTCTGACAGGCAAGGATATAAAGGTGGCAATATATGATGATATGATTGAAATTACCAGTCCGGGACTTTTGCCTCCTTCTATTGACTATGCTGCAATGGAAAGTCGACAATCTGATGCCCGAAACAAAGTAATTGCACCCGTTTTCAAGCGATTAGGCATTATAGATCAATGGGGTAATGGCTTGAAGCTTATTGCTGATGAATTAAAATCGTATCCGGAAATTGATTTCAAGTGGCGTGAAGTTGGGTTATCTTTTCAGGTGCAGTTCATTAAACGTAGTTTTGTAATGACACAGGAGAACAAGGTAGTGTTTAGGGTAGAGCCTGGGGTAGACTTCGAGGCAGAGCTTAGGGCAGAGTCTGTAAAGCCTTCAATATTAAGCAAAATATTGGCTCAACTACATGAAAGAGAAATGTCTAAGAAGGATGTTACGCTAGCTGTCGGATTGGAAAAAATATCCGGTCACATCAATAAAGCGATTACAAGACTATTGTCAAAGCATCTTATTGAAAGGACAATACCGGAAATTCCCAATCATCCTGCTCAAAAATTTAGAATAACAATGCGTGGAACTAAATTTTTAGAACTATTAAAAAGATAAATTACTTTTTAGTGTCAGGTACAACTGTAGTCGTCAACCCCTTATTCTCTTTTGCCTGCTTCTTAAAGAAACCCTTGAGCAAAAAATTATGCTGGGCTGCTTCCAAATCCTGATCAAGTTTCAGAGAACCGGCTTCCAGATTTTTAATGGTTTGTTTTAGTCTTGTTCCGGATTCTTCATCGTGCAATAAAACTCCTATGGAAGAATGCGGATTAACGCTAGCCTCTTTCAAATTATTTACAAAGACATTGGCATTGTCCGACATTTGCTGTAAATGCAAAACAGAAGCTTTTAAGGAATTAAAAACTACCGTATCGGTAGTGAGTTCGTTGGCAAGGGTGCCTTTTTTATTTAGTCCTTTACTGAAGGTAGACAGCGAGGTGATCAATTGTTTTGCCTGGAGAGAAGCATTTTGAAGAGAAAGTGTAGCTGAGTCAAGGTGAGAATATAAGGAATTATTGTTCAATAATTTACCTATTGTTCCTTCTCCACTGGCAAGCTTATGGCTGATGAGCTTAAAATCGTTGGTGATAGCTAACAAATTCTTGTTGTTTTCCTGCAAAGTATTGATCATATCATCTGAACTGAATGTTTTTTCAACACGCAAAGTGTCACCTTCACTAATTTGACGTGTGCGGGAGGTCCCACCATAAATAACCAGTATTTTATTCCCGATTAAACCATCGGTACTTAGTTTTACAAATGCATCCTGGTGAATATATGGTACTGCTTTGTCTTCAACTTTCATCATCACTTTTACCTTTCGTTCAGCATAGAACTTTAGGCTACTTACTGTTCCAATTTTTACGCCAGAGAACCAGATATTATTGCCAACTTGTAAGCCACTGACATCTTCAAAAAGTGTAACTACTTCAATTTTCTTTTTAAAAGTTTCATGCAGATTCCCGATAATGAGAATGCCTGTGACCAGAAGTATTAATCCTATAAAAACAAATAGTCCGACTATTACTGCTCGTTTATTGGGTGATTTTTTCATGGCTTATTTTATAAAATTGTAATCGTAAAAACCTTTAACTTGTTCATCTGTAGTATCAAATACTTTATTAAAGTCTCCCATCCTGGTAAACGTTCCTTCCACAAACATAGCTACCCTGTCAGCGGTTTCTTTGGCGCACGTGAGGTCGTGGGTAATGATAATAGAACTGGTATTGAATTGCGTCTGCACCCGATTAATGAGTTTATTTATTTCAAAACTGGTGATGGGATCTAAACCTGCAGTGGGTTCATCATATAACATGATCTCGGGCCTGAGAATTAATGTGCGTGCAATACCGATTCTTTTGCGTTGCCCTCCTGAAAGGTCAGCCGGCATATCGTTCATTTTATTTTCTAAACCTACTGCATCAAGCACTTCTACCACTGCATTTGTAATGTCCTGCTTACTCAGATTTTTCTTATTCATCGTTAAAGGAAATTCAAGATTCTGACGAATGTTCATGCTATCGTATAAGGCGCTACTCTGAAAAGAAAACCCTACCCGCAGCCGCAATGCATTCAATTCTTCTTCAGATAACTTATCTACTTCTTGTCCTAATACAATGACTTCACCTTTGTCTGGTTTAAGCAAGCCAACTATTATCTTTATCAATACAGATTTGCCACTTCCTGATTTACCCAGTACAACCACATTTTCACCCTTATATACTGTAAGGTTAACGCCTTTTAAAACGGCCTGATCATCAAAAGATTTATATAAATCTTTGATTGCGATCACTGGTTCGTCGTGATTAATGATGTGTTCTTGTTTCTGATTTTCCATCTTTAAAAATATCGTATCCAGTTAGAAACCTGAACTATTATTACTTCTTCCACAAAAATCAAAAACATGGCCATTACCACAGCCTGGTTTGCAGCTTTACCCACACCACGTGTACCCCTGGTAGCATTAAATCCTTTGTAACTGCCAACAATACCTATGGTGAACCCGTAAACAATAGTTTTTAGGACAGAGGTAAAAAGATCTAAAAATTGAATTGTCGAGAATGCGTTTTTAAAGAACGTTAAAAAGCTGGTGGATTCCCCGGCTCTGACATTTACATATGAACCCAGTAGCCCCACAACGATGCAATAAAATGAAAGAATGGGAATGGTGATCATAGTTGCCGTAACCCTTGTAACCACCAGGTATTTAAAAGGATTTATGGCTGAAACTTCCATCGCATCAATCTGTTCGGTTACTCTCATAGAACCAAGTTCTGCTCCGATACCGGAACCGACCTTACCGGCACATATCAATGCGGTTACCAATGGGCCCAATGCCTTAACAATAGCTATACCCATTAACGAAGGCAACCATGATGTGGCACCAAACTCTTCTAAAGCGGGGCGCGATTGCTTGGTAAACACAATGCCTATAATAAATCCTGTAAGTGTGATTAGTGGCAATGCTCTTAAACCTATCTCATAACATTGATTAACAACTTCTGAAATGTGAAATGGAGGTATTAAAAATTGTTTGAAAAATTGAATAACAAATCGGTATGCTTTATTAACGCTCATAAAAAAGGCGTCAATCTTTTTTGAAAAGAGATAATTATTAGTAGATGTTCTGATCACTATTAATATTTTTTAAGATAAATGACCCTGATAATAAGCAATTAATAGCAAAATATTTAAAATATCAGCCAGTTAATGATTATACAACAAAGATGATTGACATTATACTAAAATGCGTTATATAATTTTTAAAAAAAATTACATAATTCACACATTTTAATGTAACAACGCATAAATAATCGGATATAATTATCCATAATTGATTATGGTGAGAACTTTCTAAAATGGCAACAATAAAAGAGTTCTATTAGTTATCCAATGATTTTCTACAACTTATTTCTTATTTAGAATTATCAAAGCTGCAATTACACCTGGCACCCAACCACAGATAGTCAGAATAAGTACAATAAGTATACTTCCGCAACCTTTATCGATGACTGCTAATGGTGGTAATATAATTGCGAGTATTACGCGAAACAGGCTCATCTTATGCTGATTTAATTAAATAACGAATTTTCTTTGACTGATAATCTGAATAATATTCGATTTATACAATTGTTTCCTTCAGTTCCGGAATCCAATGATCCAACAGGTCACGGCAATTGACAACCTTTTCAACCAGATCAATGGGGATATAGAAATAATGATTGGATGCTTCGAAGCCGAGCCTGGAGTCACTGTTCTGCAGAATATTCATTCGCCTGGCGAGGGCTATTTCCTGTTTTAATATTTGTTCCAGTAAGTCAACAGCATTCTTCCATTCATCTTTATTCTTTATAGCAACCAATTTGTTTCGGATAGTTATAAAACGGGCCTGATTAGCCGCACTGCTATAATGGATGGCAACCGTTTCTGCAACGTTACATTCATCGGTAAGCGATTCTCTTTCTTCGTTTGAAAGCTTTAAGGATGAAGTATTTTTAAGTAATTCATTCAATGCGTTGTTAAATCCATCTGCAACTTTCTGTAGCTGACTGATAAATATTTCTACAGGATAGTTACCTACCCAGGCATTCACATCGTCATAAGGAATACCAACCATTGTTGCTGCATAACCGGTTGGTTTTTCCCAAAGAAGATTGGAAGGCCCGGTTTGCAAAGGGGCGTTATAGACCACGGTGCCATTAAAAGGGAATTCGCTAAAGGCTACACTATATTGCCGCCATGCCTGAACAACAGCATCTGCTGCCATTCCATAACGACGTTTTGCAATTTTATCCATTGCCTGCAAAGGGGTAATAGCAGGATCGCTTCCGATGGCAGATACCACTTCGAGATTGGGTGATGGATAACCGCCAAGTGTCCAGCCCAACATCAGCCCATCGACTTTGGCATCCCTTAAGTGAGCAGCATGTTTCGCTACATTTTCAAGCGCCGGAATATAGGGAACGGCTGCAATTTCCCAGGTATTTCCAGCCTGGATTTTGGCAATGGTCTTCAGTCCATGCTTGCGGGCAATCTCCCAATGATGTTTGGCGCGGGGTCCGGGACCGATGGAAGATATTGAATACTCCCCTACTTTGTTTTTAATTCCACCTCTTTCAATATCCATCTCCCATTCGCTCACGCTCATTAAAGCTGCCTGCATAGGAAGTAATGGGATAATTTTCTCAGCCAGATCAGTTGTCCATCCCCAATCCCAAACAATCAGCTGAGGAATTCTTCTTGCTTTTTTACCGCTTTTCAGCTCATAATTCCGGATGCCTTTCTCTATGCCCTGCTGATAGAGTGCATTGAGTTGAGAAATGACTACAGCTGGACCAAGTTTACTACAACGTGGACAATTATTTCCCTGGCCATGCGACCAGCAGTTGGTATAATTTTCTGAAGCCGTAATGGAGAAAAAGCCCGCCAGTTCAGGAATTGCTTCCGTTATTGTTGCCAATGAATCCACCAGATAGCTTTGCACGTCAGGGTGACTGGTACAGAGTGCAGCATGATCGCCAATAGTCACTCCCTTAAGATCAGGATGTTTTTCAAAGAAACTTAGCGGAAGAAAACGTGGTTCATTCAAGTATAAATAAATGCCAATTCCTCTTTTTCCTGTTCGGGCAACTAGTTTTTTTAGATTCTCAAGCCGTTGCTGATGATTTGTACTGATCGATTCATCCCATGGAAAAGGGGTAAGTTTCGTCAATACGATATGTAACCATGTACTATCCATTCCAGATTCAGCCATTCGGACAAGATAGCCATCGGGATAGGGATCAATTTCAGTATCGAGCAATGGATCGCCAAAGAGTGCAAAGTAAGCGTATCCAAAACGGGGGGAAAAGCCTGGTGCAGTAATTGCAAGGTCATCTGCATTTTGCTTTGGCTGAGCTGATAACTCTTTTACAAAATGAAACAAGGGTTGTTGCTGACTGGGAATTCCTTTTGGAAATTCTTCTTCAACCACTTTTTGAAACCATTTTGAATGTTCTTGCAAATCTGCAGTTTGAACAGTATATCGGATAGGTTTGCATTCGGGTTTCAGACTGCCCAATTTGATGTAAAAGAAATCATCCTCCTGTAATGTAAAGGTGAGTTTCTCATCCGACCAATCTAATAATTCTAATAACTGCTCTCTGGGCAGCAAATGCCAATTGCGCCTGATAATGGTTAAGTAACTTCTGCTTTGCTGATCGTTGGGAACGGATACATGATTACTAAGTCCCATTTCCTTTGCAATCTGAATCAGATCCCTGGGTTTTGCTTTTACAACTTTTGCCAGGCGATCTAAGGGTATGAGATTCCAATTTCGCCAGATGAAAGCATGCAGCGGACTCGGAAAATGAGAAAAGTTTAGGGCAAGTTTGCCGGTTGAAGTATTTAAGAAACCAGCAAAGCTGCTGTTCCAGTCTAAAAGGAATCCGGCCATCAAAAGTGTACCGGAACCTAAGAATTTGCGACGGGAGAATGAACTTAAAGCATTATTTTCCATAACTGATTTATTATTCAATCTTGAAATAATTCTATACAGTTGGTTCCCAATCCTTTTGATAGGTTCTCTCCCAATATTTCAAGGCCTCTTTATTGTTTAGAATATGTCCGTTTTGAGGATTAATTTCCAGTGTACTTCCCGTACGTTGTGCAATATTACCCAGTTGAACCAATAATGTGCTTTTGTGTCCGCTCAGGATATCCGACTTTAAACTGGCACCTTTTCTAATAGCATCAAAGAAATTGTTAATATGCAAAGCATCTAATGCCTGGGATGGGCTCATTAAGCTTTTGACATCAACAGTCATATCATTTTTGACTTGTTTAACCAGTTTATTATCTAAATCATAAATAGCATAACCATTTGAGGCATCAATTTGAAGAGAGCCATTCTCAGCAAAGAAAGTTACACCAACAGTTGAACCTTCAGAAGTACGACCATTACAACTGCGGCCTTCCCATGTGATAGCTGCTTTATTACCAAATTCTAATGTTATAACCTGGGTATCTGGTGTTTGCCAGTCATCCTGATATCTGTAACGACCACCTGCTGAGGTAACGCTGGTTGGATAATCAAGTTTAAGACCCCATCGGGCCAAATCTACCATGTGTGTTCCATTATTCAGCGCTTCACCGGTTCCCCATTTCCAGAACCAGTGCCAGTTGTAATGAAGGATATTATCTATATACGCCTGGCGTGGCGCAGGACCTTGCCACAAGTCGAAATTTAACCATGATGGTACTGCAGCTTCTTTCCCTATACCGATAGATGGACGATTGTTTGTATACCATGTTCTGGCAAAATAAGGCTTTCCGATCACACCTGCATGCAGTTCATTTATAGCCGTAACAATATTTGGCCATGAACGACGCTGGTTCCCCATCTGGATTACATTTTTATACTTGTTGGCTGCTAATAAAAGGATCTCGCCCTCATTGGGGTTGTGGCTGCAAGGTTTTTCTAAATAAACATGTTTGCCTGCTTTTGAAGCCAATATAGCTGCAGGAGCATGCCAATGGTCAGGAGCAGCTACAACCAAGGCGTCTACATCTTTATATTCCAGGGCTTTCCTGAAATCTGGTTCTGCCTTGGGTCTTTTTTTCTGGTTCTTTTCAACCTGTCCAATACATTTATCCGCAGCACGGCTATCCACATCGCATACATATGTTATTTCACAATTGGGTTGCAGTGAAAAATTATTGGCCAACGCTAAACCACGTGAATTCACACCCATCATTGCAACTCTCACACGATCATTCGCACCTAGAATACTTGCATAACTTTTTGCACTAAAACCAGGCAATATACCGCCAAGAGATAATGCAGCTGCTCCCGTTACTACGTTTTTAATAAAATGTCTGCGGGTTTTATCATTTTGTTCTTCCATGATATTGCTTTGTTTTTGGCTCAAAATAGATTGTTTCAGTTTATTTATTGAATAATCAGAAATGTAAATCGGCGTTATTTTGTCTTGTTTAATAAGCTTTCCATACTTACCGGCATACCACCTTTAGCCTTGCTCTCATCGGCAGCTTCCATAAAAGCGCATATTTCTAATGTTTCTTCCGGTTTAACCGGCACTATTCCTGTTTCGAAAAAACTGATGATCTTTTCAAGCAAAGAATTGTATCCGGTAAACGCTCCTAAGGTTACATTTCCTTTTTCACCAAAAACCCTTCCACCATAATCATGTGTGCCATTACGCGTACCCCTGAAACTTCCAACTCTTCCATCATTCCAGACACCAACTACTACATCAGTGTCTTCTGTATGTATTCTGGTCACCGTTTTACAACCTGTTCCCATTATTGTAAATAGCATCTCAACTCCATGTATGCCATACCAGAATAAATCAGGATGAGTTTTTTCCAATTGTGCCGGACTAAAAGTCTCAGCTCCCAATACCTTACCAATTTTCTCCAGCTCTGTTTCAGAAATGCCGGCTATATATCTTAATGACGAAGATGAAAATACAGGGACCTTGTATTTTTTTGCAGCATCAAATATAGCCTTGGCATCATCCAGTGATGCTGCAATGGGCTTATCAATAAACATTGGTTTCCCGGCCTTAAATACCTGCATTGCCTGTTCAAGATGTAATCGCCCATCATTGGTTTCCAGTAATACCACGTCTACTTTAGTTAATAGATCTGCAATGGAGTCTACAATTTCAACTCCTTGTTTTTTAACATCTTCTGTGTATCCAGCTATCCTGTCAACACTACTTTTTATATCATTACTCCCTTTTGGATATGCTGCAACAACTTTATATCCTCCATAAATAGCATCCGCGTCCGGTGCGTTTAAGGTCTTAGTAAACGCCACTGCATGTGAAGTATCTAAACCAATGATGCCTACTCTTTTTCCAGTTGAAGAGGAAGATTTTGCAAACAGGGGACTTATACTGCCCGATATACTTAAACCAGCGCCGGTTAGTGCAGCCATCCTAATAAAATTTCGTCGGTTGTAATTATTCATAGCTTTACTTTATCTGTTTTCTTAAAGATCTCACCTGACAATGATGTGACTCCCATGTTTTTCTATCCCTTACTGTATTGATTCATCAAGTTGTTCTCCAGAGAAAGATTCAAATTTGTGTTTATTATTTTTTGCCAATTCGGAATAAAACAAAAGATACACGGAGTGAATTTTGTGTTAATTTTGATCCCATTTGGTATAGATTCTGTGTGATATCCTGGGTCATATAATGCCTGTATTCAATTGCAAGCCTACGATAGCTATAACCAGCACTAAAAAAAATTCGGGCTGAAGGTGTAAAACGATATTGATATGGAGAATGGAATAATAAGTATGAACTGCTCAGAATCAAGTGAGGGGCATATGCGCCACGTACAAATAGCCGGTGATTTGAATTTATATTCATGTAATAAGTTATACCTAATGGAAATTCTATCGTCTTATAATCAACAACATAACCAGTGTGTTCTGAATTTAATGCATTATCAGAATAATCAGTTTTATAAGCGTAAAAATTTGATTCGACAAAGAGACTCCATTTATAATTGTAATAGGGCAAAAGATATTCTGCCTCTGCTCCAAATCCCATATTGTTTATCTGTGGAAAAACTACCCTCAAAGAACTACTGTTTTGCAATGTTTCAAACTCGGTCCAGTTTGAGCTTGCTCCTAATTTAAACCTAAAACTGCCTTTATTCGTTACTGTGCTCTTGAAATCATTATATTCAGCACCTTTGCAAATATGGTAGTTAATAAAATACTTGACCAGAAATTTTTTAGCATAGGATGAATTACTTTCATCAACTGTATTGCCACAAGCCAGATTTTGCTTCAATTGTTCAATGTAGGCATTGTTAGTCAGGGTCTGTTCAACAACATCGGGAGTTCTCTCCAGACGATATTGCTTATAAATCAAAGGTTCGATTTTCGAATCTCCAACTTTGTAGTAATACAGATTTTCGCCTTGATTGTAATAAACATACAGCGAAGCGAGTTTACCTTCAACAAGAATTTTTAAATAGCCATGTCCTTCCTCCCATTTTGGACTGTTAACAGTGTCTTTCAAAAAGGCAATCCGACTGGGAGAGACATCAATTTTAATCAATGCCCTGACAAATTTCATTTCATTTTCAACACCAAATTCTTCAATTTTTGACAATTCAATTTTAGCGGTTGTCTTGTCTGTTTTTAATTGATATTCATAATTTGATGAAGATTCAGGATTGCCGATATTCCTGATCAAACAATCTAACTTTGTGTGGTTATTTGTAATAACGTATCCCTCAACAAATTTTATTTGTGCTGATGAAATAAACCAAATACAGGAAAAAATTACAATGAGTGTAAAATGTTTATAATACATAGTTGATATGATTAATGTAAAGATTGGGTATTCTAATGAATTAACAATGAACTTTTATTAAAAAATTTAACTGATATTTAAAAACTTGTTGAGTAGCAAATATATTAACTAAACGGTAATGTGTTTAAAAACAATTGATTTAAATTTCAAAAATACATAATTTATACTGAGACTTAATATCATTCATTTATAAGAAACTACTTCCTGCAAAAGGACTATAAATCATGACAATAAACTGATTAATAGCATTTTGTTAATATAATAGATTTGATTTTTATTTGAATATTTTCGTTTTTAGGTAACAATAAAGTTTCTTTAAAGCTCCCAACTTGCAATAATCTGACTCCCCTGCTCTTCATTATTCGTCACCTTAAGATATGTTTCGATTTCCTGTTGCATATCCTCTACATGAGAGATAACACCAACTATCCTGTTTTCTTTACGGAGCGCTTTCAAAGAATCAAATACTACATCGAGAGATTCTTTATCCAATGTGCCAAAGCCTTCATCAAGGAAGAAGAAATTTTCTGCTGATCCTGCAATCTTATGAATGCTATCAGCCAAAGAAAGGGCCAAAGAAAGTGATGCCTGAAAAGTTTGCCCTCCGGATAACGTTTTCACACTCCTCAATTTACCTTCATTCATATAGTCCCTTACGTGGAAACTGTTATCCGCCAACAATTCCAGTCCCATCTTTTGCCGGGTTAACTTATAGAATCGTTCATTGGCAGCCTTACACAGGTTTTGTAAATAAACTGTAGAGACATAATTGACAAAGCTGCTTGCCCTGAAAAGATTTTTCAGTTCCGTAATATCCTGTGCCCTGTGTTGAAGTTGATCATGCTCGGTTTTGAGTAAAGTAAACCTTTTTATAAGCAATTTAAGCTGATTCAGTTCATTTTCATTCTTCCAATACTCCTGATTTTTAGCTTCCAAACTATCTTTCCGGTTCTGTATTTGTAGTTTGATGGTTAAATGAACTTCCTCTTTATATACCCTGCCATTCAAATCATTGTTAAGCGCTACAAGATATTTCCGCAACGATTCAACTTCCTGCTTGTAAGCCTCTACTTTTGTTTTTGACGCTTCAATATTCATTTCCTTTCCCAATATTTTTATTACTGTGGAAAGTTCCAGGTTGTCAGTCGCCTCCAACTTCTTGTCAATTCTACCGCGAATAGTTTCTTTTTGTGCTAATAGGTTATCATTGGTTTTCTGAGATGATTCAATGATTCCGGTAAGTGTATTGATCCTGGCATTTAAATCTGTAAGTTCATGATCCAGTTGCTCATACTTTTTTGAAACTGCTGCATGTTTTTCTATTCTGGACAATGCTAATTCATCAAGTTGTTTTTCAGAGTAAGATTCAAAATCGTGCAGGTCAATCAGTTTTATCTGATCGGTAAGTAGTCTAATTTTTAATTGATTACCTGCTATTTCCTGATCAATCTTTAATAATGCATCAGCATATTTTTCTCTGTTCTTCTCTTCGACTTCAAGTAATGCAACATCATCCTTAATACGTTTTTCAGTTTCACTTATCCGCAATTGCAATTCATCATACCTGTCGAACTCTTTTTTAATGAAGTCTTCATTGGTTGAATCAAAACCCATCCATTTGAATAATTTCTCATGTCCGGACACTTGTTCATTTAAAACCAGGACTTCATTATTGATTTTTGATTGTTGAATTTCATTAGCTGTCAATTGAGTTTGAATACTGGCCAGCAGTTTCTCAAGATTAATAAGGTTTTTTATAACCCCTTCAATCTCTCTCTTTTTTTGATTTGACAGCGCAAGTTGTTGCGATACATCTTTGGGGTTAAGAATATCCGGATGGTGCTCAGAACCACATAATGGACAGGGTTTTCCATCATGTAACTCAGCAGCGTATTTCTCTAACCTATGTTGGATTTCGAGTTTCAAAATCTCACCATCCAATACCTTTGTTTGCAAACCCAAATCATTACTTGAACGTTCAATTGCAACAAGCATTCCCGGTATGGAAAAAGTTTCAGAAACTGCACCATTCAAAACTTCAACAAACCCGGGGTTAGAAGTATTAATATGAACTATTGCCTGCTGAAACAATCGTTTATTTTCAACTAATGCCTCTTCACTCTTCTTTTGGAGCTCCTGTTTCGATTTGAGCAGATTCCGTTTCCCTGAAAACCATTCACCAATTTCAGAGAGCACCTTAAGATTTGGCAAGTTTTCTTTCAGCCTGATTAATTCCCCATCATTCGTTTTGGTGGCTAGTCGTTTTAAAGCTATTAAATTAATGGTCTCTTGCAGCGTTGTTTTTCCTTTTCCCAAACGTTGGGTGAGGCTTGTTATCAATCGTTTTGATTCCCTTACCTCCACATATTTCTTAATCTCCTCAGATTCCTGAATCAATCTTTCTCTTGAATCATATTCAATCTTCAGCGCTTCAAACACTGTTTTTAATTCTGCTGAATTCTTTAATAAAACAGACTGATCATATTTGTTTTGTGCTAATTCCTTAACTCCTTTTTGCAGGTTATCTTCAACAATCTTCAATTGTTCAAGATCTGATTTAAAGATGAATGAAATCGACTCATACTCTTTAACTTCTCTTTCAAGCAATTCAAAGGAACCCTGATTATTTTGCATTGCTTCAAAAGCTATCTTCTGTTCAGTAATCCTGGCAGACAATACTTTCAGATTGTCAAGATCCAGATCCTGTTGTTGTGATAGTGCAAGTTCTTGCTTCAGGCCATCTATCAATTCTTTTAATGCTAAAGTGCTTTTCTTAAGTTCTGCTATTCGTTCAGGTTTAATCTCACCTACTTCTTCAAGCTGGCCTTGAACTCTTTGAACGGCTGCATTATTTTTCGTTTCCAACCGGGCTACTTTATCAGAAAGCTCATACTTTGAAAGATTAAACAGCTCTTTCAACATGGTTGTCCTGTCGGATGCATTTAACTGTAAAAACTCCTGAAACCTTCCCTGGGGAATAATAATGGTCCTGCGAAAGTTTTTATAATTCAGCCCTGTTATTTCTTCAATAGTTTTAGGATCAATAGGTAGCCATTGATCAACTTCTTTTTTGTAAGCGGTCCGGTCAAAGGAACGGACATCATCAAACTTTTTACTATTCCTTTTTCCCCTGACCACAAAACGATAGATAGTATCGCTATTCGACCTGAATTCAAAATCAATGTAAAGTTCATTTGATTTCAGGTTCATCATGTTATAATTCCTATTCTCACGCGCGTTTAACCGTTCCGATTCCTCATAAAGAGCGAATGAGATAGCCTCTAGAATAGATGATTTTCCACTTCCAACACTGCCGAATATCCCGAAGAGACCGTCCTGCGTCAGCTTTGTAAAATCGATGATCTGTTTGCCTCTATACGAATATAAACCCTGTATGGTCAAAGCAATAGGAATCATAACCCATCCTCCTCAGAAAGCACTTCTTTAAACAAGCCCAGTATTCTATCATTCGGTTCCTGTCCCTTACGAAATTTAAAAAAGTCAATAAACAGCTCTTCCATGTTTTTACTTAAATCTATTGCCGATCTTAATGGATCAGCATCATCAACTATATGTTTCATTTCCGGTATGATGACTACAATATTGTTATGAGCTTCTATTAATCGTTTCCTGTCCGTCACAGTCAAATAGGTATCCGAAACAATGGTCAACTCAATATAAACATCCTGATTTTGAGTCAGCCATTCCACAGCCTCATCAATACTTTCAAATCGTTTTCTGATCAACTTCTTCCCTGAATGCAACTTTACTTTTTTAACGATGGCTGGCTGTCCGGGCTCTACATCAATAATCATGACATATTTGTCCTGATCGGCTTCACCAAAACTATACCCAAGTGGACTTCCACAATAGGCTACCGGACATGGATTGTTGGACACAATCTGTTCGCGGTGCAGGTGTCCTAAAGCGACGTATTGGACCTGTTCGGGAATACTCTCTGTATAGATTGCCTGAGCACCTCCAATATGGAGGATGGGCCGCTCATCTTCAGGTTCTTCTGGCAATTCATCACCTACATTAAAAAACAACAAATGGCTTATTAATATATTGACGCCTTTTGTATCGCAATAATTATCTGAAAGTGTAGACCAGTGGTCTCTTAAAACAGACCTAAGTTCTACCTCTGAATTTTCATTTCCTAAATATGATTTCAGCCGCAGTTCATTTGCATAAGGAGTCAGCAATAATCTTAAAGGATGGGCTGTACCTGGTATCTGCAATTCAATAAAACCGGGAGCGCTCTGGTGAATCTTCAGTCCGGATTCTAATTCAAAAGGAAATACGTGGGTATTGGGAAAGCCTGCAAATAGAATTCCACATTCACGTGCCAGTGCATCTGGCGCTTCAATACGGTCAGGCGAGTCATGATTCCCGGCAATGGCAATGACAACTCGTTTTCCATTATTTGCAAGCTTTTTCATATAGCGATAGAAGAGCTCGACTACCTCTGCGGATGGATTGAACGTATCATACAAATCGCCGGCAATAATAACAGCTTGTACTTCTTCCTGATCTGCTATATCGTATATTTCTTTTAAAACAGCTTCCTGTTCTTCAAGACGTGAAAAGCTTTCAAGTCGTTTGCCGAGATGCCAGTCGGAGGTATGGAGGATTTTCATTTAGGGTTGCCTGAAATAAAAGTAAATTCATCACTATATTTTTTACCATTAGATATCTGATAGATAATTGCAGATTCCTTTTTAATTCTAACAGGCTTTAGTTTCCCTCCTTGCTTATTAACAACTTTATAGATAACATGCTTGTTTGTTGGAAGTGCAACAATAATATTCATCTCTTTATTTTCTCCCGTAATTGTATACTTTATATTTGTTGAACCGGATCTATTGGTAATATAGAGGTTTAAACGATTTCCATCAGGGAGTAATAGTCTTTCAAGAGAAATATCTTTACCGGATAATGCTTCATTTAGATTTGGTCTTATGGTAATAATTTTACCAAATCCGTCATAGTCAATACCAAATATTTTTTCAATCAGAATTTGTATGTATTGGGATGCTGACCATGCATATCTTCTTTCACCCTGACCACTGCCATCTGATGGTTTAAGAAATTCCGAATAATTAGCATTAAATAATTTTACCGTCTTTAACGATAAATAAGAGGCAAGATCGTACCTTCCGATATCTTCCAACCCCTGGATTGCAGCCTCATTCCTAAGTGACCATATATCTCCCGACCATGCGGGAGCGCCATTGTATACCCCT
>Ga0209125_1001618_pt1 | contig 20128 bp, 19 predicted proteins | sample BarGraIncub1131A_FD_184503 | JGI IMG/M metagenome (GOLD analysis project Ga0209125, IMG submission 184503) | Arctic peat soil microbial communities from Barrow, Alaska - Barrow Graham LP Incubations 11-31A (SPAdes) (version 2) | ecosystem: Environmental > Terrestrial > Soil > Wetlands > Peat...
CGACTTAACTCTTGGTAAACGAAAATCCCATTCCAGATCCGGCTCAACAAAAGGAGCCAGAAAACCGCCGCTTGCCGCGTCAATGTGCATAGGGATATCAAGCCCATTTTCGCGCTGAAGCCGGTCCAGTGCGTCACTGACATCTTTTATGGGCTCATACTGGCCAGTGAATGTTACTCCCAGCGTCGGAATCACACCGATTGTATTCTCATCAACTCTCTTAAGAACTTCCTCAGGCGTCATAATCAGTCGATCGCCTTCCATCGGTATTTCCCGCAGTTCGACGTCCCAATAACGGCAGAACTTGTGCCAACATATCTGTACTGGGCCCGTGACGAGGTTAGGCTTGTCGGTTAGTTTACCCTCGGCCTGACGTCGTTTCCGCCATCCCCATTTTAGAGCCAGACCACCCAGCATAGCAGCCTCACTTGATCCCGTCGTTGAGCAGCCGATTAGATTTTCCGACTTCGATGCGTTCCACAGATCAGCTATCATATCAACCGCACGACGCTCGATTTCTGCCGTTTGTGGATACTCGTCTTTGTCAATCATATTTTTGTCGAGACTCTCTGCCATAAGCTTCTGCGTTTCGGGTTCTACCCAAGTGGTACAGAATGTCGCAAGATTTTGTCTTGAGTTGCCATCAAGCATTAATTCGTCATGAATGGCATTGTAAACATCGCGAGGGCGGTGTTCCTCTTTCGGAAATTTGTATTTTTGAAGATTGGTAGATGAAAAAGCCGATCCATAGACATCATCCAAGAGTTTATCCTTGGTGTCCTTTTGCTTTTGTAATGTCATAATTATACCTCCAATTTATATATTTTGATAATGTCTCAATTTAATTTTATGTGGTATCGATCCATGTGACTAAGACCTAAATGAGTTTGTTGATGGTTATTGCTTTGCAGTCTTTCTCTTGTCTGAATGGCTGAAGCCATGAATCACGAATGCTCCTCCTCCAAAGACCACTAAGTCACCGCCGGAGATCAACCGCATTCCAACTTTACCACCAGGAACGCGGAAATGCCTCGTAGCATACTCCTATTCTTTAGATTTATGAAATGAAAATCCAATGGAAAATATATGCTAATTCATAGACACTGTTCTGATGGTCATAATGCACATATCTGGATATCAAGTTCTACTGATTTAAAACAGTCTGATATTTAATAATATTTTAGGAGTGATAAAAATGTCTACTAAATACAAAAAATTATTTGAGCCACTTACAGTGGGAAAACTGACTATTAAAAACCGTATTGCTATGGCGCCTCTTGGCATGATAGCAATGGCCGATCCTTGCGGTGGTTTCTCTGAAAATGCACAGGAATACTATATTTAGCGTGCAAAAGGCGGAACGGGTCTAATCATTACAGGTGTCACAAATGTAAATTATAACGAATTTGTGTCTCTGGTAATGCCTTGCGCCGCATACAAACCCCTGATGTTTGCAAAATCTTGTGCTCCCATGAATGAAAGAATTCATGCTTATGATTCTAAAATCTTTCTTCAGCTAACTGCTGGATTTGGCAGAGTGGTAATTCCACATCTTATGAAAAATGCCATTGCCCCCTCTGAACAGGAAAATAGATGGGACCCCTCCATTAAGCACAGAGCGATGACTGTTGATGAAATCAAGGAATTAATAGCATCTTTTGTTACCTGCGCTGTTGTTGCAAAGGAATCTAAATTCGACGGCGTGGAGATTCACGCTGTTCATGAGGGGTATCTTTTAGATCAGTTTGCTATACCCCTGTACAATAAGCGAACTGATGAATACGGCGGGGATTTGTTAGGCCGTTTGAAGATTTCTATCGATATTGTAAAAGGCATTAAGGCTGCCTGTGGCGAGGATTTCCCGGTATCTTTGCGTTACAGTTTAAAGAGCTTTGTCAAAGCAATTCGTAAAGGAGCTCTGCCTGGTGAGGATTTTGTGGAACAGGGTAAGGATATTACTGAGGGCATTGAAGCCGCTAAAATTTTAGTGGAGGCCGGATATGATCTTTTAAACGTAGACGCGGGAACTTACGATTCCTGGTATTGGAGTCATCCCCCTATGTATTTTAAAAAGGGCATGTACCGTAAATTTGGAAAGATTCTAAAGGAAAATGTAAATGTTCCTATTATTCTTGCAGGTAGGATGGATGATCCTGATATGGCTTGCGAAGCGCTTGGTACTAGCTGCGATATCGTTGCTTACGGCAGACCACTACTTGCTGATCCTTACCTTCCAGAAAAAATCAGGACCGAAAGGCTTGAGGATATTCGCCCATGTCTATCTTGTCATCAGGGATGCCTTGATAGACTTGCTCACGGCTTGCCACTTTCCTGTGCTGTGAATCCAGCCTGTGGCAGAGAAAAATCTCTAGCAATCACTTTGGCTATTGAAAAGAAAAATATATTGATTATCGGTGGCGGCCTTGCTGGTATGGAAACAGCACGAGTCTGTGCCATTCGTGGCCACCACGTAATTCTTGTGGAAAAGAGCGATAAACTTGGTGGAAACATTATTGTTGGAAGTGTGCCTGATTTCAAGAAAGATGACCGTGCACTTCTGAAATGGTACACTGTACAGCTTAAGAAGCTTCCGGTGGATGTTAAACTGAACTCTATAGCTGATCGGGAAATGATTGAGAAATCCAACGCGGATGTTGTTATTTTTGCAACTGGTTCAACACCTATAAAACTGGACTTAGGTGATAAAAATAATGTTTGTACGGCAGATGATATTCTAAAAGGCAAAGAAAATGCAGGTGACAATATTGTTTTTGTGGGTGGAGGCTTGGTTGGTTGCGAAACTGCTTTGTGGCTGCGTCAACAGGGGAAAAACGTTTCAATTGTGGAATCAAAGTCACAGATACTAGGTGGTGGAAAAGACATGTGTTTCGCAAATTATGATATGCTTAAAGATCTTTTAGTATTTAACAAAATTGAAGTGTATTGCAACGCATCCGTAAAGACTATAAATGATGCCTCTGTCATGGTGGAAACTCCAAATGGTGAGAAAGAAATAAAGGCAGATACTGTCATAGTTGCTGTGGGTTATAATTCCGAAAAATGGTTATATGACACTATGGTAGATTCCGATAAGATTGTTTACAATGTTGGTGATTCCCGTAATGTTCACAATATTATGTATGCTATATGGGATGCTAACCAACTGGCACGAGAACTATAAAATGATTTGAATTTTCACGGCTTCGCTTAGGTGGAGCTGAAAAAGTAGCAAACACAACCCTCCAATTTATGTAATAACCTCCGAGGTCATAGTGAAAATTGGAGGTTTTTACTTCTACTAATGTCCTAATGCAACACTATACATATTATTACCAGTATCATTCACAACTATCTTAATACATAGGGCTATTGGGATGTATGGGGCATTATTTCTAATGCCACTATACCTTCAAAACATTAGAGGGTATACCCCTATGCAAGCGGGAATGTTGATGCATTCTTTATAAAAAATAAGACTGTAGGTATTCCAGAACAGAAAATGAACAAAATAGAAAGGCCTGAACAATAATTAGTTGAAGAAATTCTTAGTGAAATATAAAAATAAAATCCAGTAGAGAGCTCTTGCTGCTTACTACTGGATTTAGTTTATCAAATAAGTTTTTCAAAAGTTCCAACTCAACTGATATTAAATGTAAGTAATTGTATTTAAAATGAATATAATTGATTATGTTATAATTAGTATGAGAATTACAGTAATATGATAATATAAAAAAATCATTATACTTACCATTAAGTTAATTATAGGTTGTATATATTTATTAATCAGAACAAAGAAATAGGAGGAGATAAATTTGAATAAAACAAGTTTGACGGAATATTTAGCAGTAACTATAAATAAAAATGATTTGGAATTAGTAGGTCCTGAATACTACGTAGAAAAGGTAGCTAAAAAATTAAAGGCATAAAATATCATGTTATTCAGAATTCAATTTATGGTATTTTTATCGCAAATTTCTTATATCACGCAACATTATAATATTATAAAGTAGATTAAATTACACTTCATGAAACTAATGCTATATTACAATCATCACAATTTGTAAATTTACTATTTAAATAACTTTTTTAATAAATCAAAAATACTAAAACTTGTACGATTATAGACACGGTTATAAGCAGCCTTTTTAGGATTCGTCAGCCATCCATACCCACGTGGAGCTTTTACCCCTAAATTGTGTCTTACTATTCTTTTTACACTTGTACGACTACTAATCATTTTCTTTAAGCTTGGTGTTCTTATTCCAAATTTCATTATTAGCACCCCCTATTCTTCCAATATTAAATTTATTAGTTTAATCTTTTTTCAACTGCCTATACCTCAATTATGTATAAAATTTAATTCGTTCCTATAGCCTCAATTTTATATTCTTTAAGATTCTTTTTATTACTTACTTCAAAATAAAGGTCAGGACTTAGAGCCTCATTAAGTTTCTATGATTGTTATTACTTAAGTTTACATGAATTATGATTCTACATTAATTTCCAACTTCCTTTATATTTCATAATATTTTTTCAATAAGTATTAACTTGTCTACATAGTTCATCGCATAATCAACCTCGAGGTCAGTGATCAAAATTCTAACACAATTTATTTTACTGCAATATACATATAATTTCTTATAAATATATATTGATAATGCCATTATTAATATATAAATTCGAAGGCTACTATCAATTATTACCTGTAAATTGCAGTAAATATCTGTTTGCGATATAATATGTCGAAAATCTATTAATTTACCTGCTATGAGCGAAAGGAGTAGTTGTATGGATAATATAATTAATTTGGGTATCCCTGTTATTAAAAGCATAGCATTTGCTATAGTAACACTTATAATTGGACTAATGGTTATTAAGTGGATAATTGGTCAATTAAGTAGCTACATGAAGAAATCCTCCATTGATATTAGTTTAAAACCATTTATTTTATCTTTAGTAAATATAACATTAAAAGGGTTTTTAGTTATATCTATTATTAGTATTTTAGGAATTGATACTAGTTCTATCGTTGCGGCACTAGCAGCATTAGGATTCGCAGTTGGATTAGCTCTTCAAGGTTCATTATCAAATTTTGCAGGTGGAATACTTCTATTGTTTCTAAAACCATTCAAAGCTGGAGATTATATAGAGGCTAATGGATACCAAGGAACTGTTAAGCATATGCAAATTCTTAATACAGAATTAGTTACCCCTGATAATAAGGTTATTTATATACCAAATGGAAGCCTTGCAAATTCTAGCATAGTTAACTATTCAGTAAATGACACGCGTAGAGTAGACTTTGCTTTTGGTGTTGGATATGATGCTGACAATGTTAAGGTTATACAGGCTTTAAAAGAAATTGTTGATAATCATCCTAAAATATTAATAGAGCCTGAACCATTTATAAGAATGTCGGAACATGGAGACAGTACTGTAGTATATACAGTTAGAGTATGGGTTAATACAATAGATTATTGGACAGTATATTATGATATCATTGAAATGGTTAAAAAAGGTTTTGATGAGAAAAACATATCAATACCATATCCTCAAATGGATGTGAACATTAATAAAACCATGATTTAAAATATGATAATATGATAATTTTTAAGAGAGGCCATTTTAGGCTTCTCTTAATTCACATGTATTACCAAATTCACACTGCTCTTAAAAATCCCCGGATGGCGTAAACAAATTGTGAACACAATTTGTTTACGCCATTTCCTTTGAATCCTCGACTTTCTAATATACCCAATTAGGAATCAGCAACAAATCATATTTACTTAAAATTTAATATAATACTAACTGTTGCACTTTTTAATTAAATATCATATACTATTATTAGGCAGTTAGTTAATCGTCTAAATGTAAATATTAAATAAAGGAGAGATTGTATGTCTGCTTTGAATTTACCTTTTAAGGCTTTGGCCGACCCAACAAGACGGAAAATTATAATGCTTCTTAAGAAAGAAAACCTTACCCCAGGAGAAATCTCGGAGCATTTTAATATGACAAAACCTAGTATTTCTCACCATTTGAATATGTTAAAACAAGCTGACCTTGTAAGTGATGAAAGAAAAGGACAGAACATTTATTATTCATTAAATACTACTGTATTCCAAGAAGTTATTGGTTGGTTTTTTGATACAACTCATTATAATGAAGGAGATGATCTCAATGACGAAAAAGATTCTTAATTCTATAAAAAAAGATTGGGTTATTATCGCTATACTTGTCTTCACTTTTTGGGTTAGTTTATATTTTTATCCAAGCCTTCCTAGCAAGGTTCCAAGCCACTGGAATATTAATGGACAAATTGATGGTTATTCAGGAAGGTTTTTTGGAGCATTTGGACTTCCTTTAATAAATTTAGCTATGTATTTTCTATTTATGTTTTTACCGTATTTAGATCCTAAACAAGCAAATTATACAAAATTTGCGCCTGCATATAAAGTACTAAGGTATACACTTCATATATTTTTCACAGCCTTTCAAGCCGTAGTTTTGTTAGTCGCATTTGGACATACTGTGAATGTAGGTATGTTTGCAGGTTTAGGTATATCGCTATTATTTATAGTTATAGGAAATATAATGGGGAAATTTAAGCATAATTATTTTGTTGGAATAAAGACTCCTTGGACCCTTGCAAATGAAGAAGTGTGGGTTAAAACTCACATAATGGCTGCACCATTATGGGTAGTGGGGGGTATTCTCTCTGGGATCTTTTCAATAATTGGAAACAAAACATTTTTCATAGCTTTAATAGTAATTGTGTTTATAATTTCTTTTGTTCCAATAGTATATTCTTATCTTATATTTAAAAAACTTAATAAAGTATAAATAAGGGCTATCACCATTTTAATATAAACATCTTATAACTAAATGTATCACAAATAAAACATGTATTTATAACGTTACAATAGCAACTGTTCGCTTATACATAGGCAAACAGTTGCTATATTGTTTTATATTCATAAAATATATTTACTATTATGGTAATAAGTATTTATTTTTAGTATTTATATTATTTTGTATATCCTGATATTTTATTTCAAATTCCGCGTGGTCTCCTGCAGCATGACTAATTCCTACACTGATGCCCAAAGAATCTTTTGTGAAATAACTAAATGTATCAGATTGATTTTCAGTACCTATATTGTCTAATGAATCAGCATTGTTAAAGTTTTTAATTAGGGTATCTGTAGTTAACAGTTGGACGCTTTCCTCAGCGGCAGCCTTAAGGGATTGATCTGGAGTCTGCTGAGATTTATAGGTGCCATTTTTGAATTTATTAACAAGGGTTTGGTCAACCTTAACAATGTCCGTTAGTTTTAGTTTTGCTACTTTATCAAGATTTATATTTGTTGTGTATAATAGGTTGTTCGGATGAGCTACACCTTTGGAATAACCTACGCCTGAGTATTGCAGACTTAATAAATTTCCACTCTTCCATTTAATTTCATAATTAATGTTTAAAGTTAAATCATCAGTATTATCATTGTGATAGTTTAACACTTTCAATGCTTCACTTTTTATAATTTCATTTATTGATTTTTGTTTATTTGTATCACCTAAATTTATAATCTGAGGATAATTTACAGTTATATTTTTATTAGTATAAACATTTTTGGATAGTTGATAAGTATCTGTACTTGAACTTCCAACATTGTTACTAGCTGGTTCTGAATGTTCTGTATTTGTTGCCTTATCAGTAGAGATATCTGTGGTAGTTGGTTTTGCTACATTAGCTGTTTTAGTTTGAGTATTACTATCTGGTTTTATTTGAACATCTTTTGTTTTTGCGCAACCTACTGTAAAGATACTTATAGAAATAAGTGCAATACATAAATACTTTTTATTCATTTTTAACTCCTCCATTTATAAAATATATAAGTTCGTACATTATAACCTATTCATAGCTGTTTTTAAAGTTCTTATGTTAGTTTAGGAGTATTTATAAAGATACCAAGTAGCCTCCTCATGAACACCCTTTTGTAGAAACGCAAGACGCTCTTCTATTGCTTTGTGCAATTCATTTTCTCATATAGACATATTCTCTTTAAATGTTCCTTCAACAATAAAATATTTCATAATTAACCTACCTTTCATAATTAAAACTTTTATTTATTTTTTAGTTTTTATAGTCTTTAATTGATATCCATTTAAAGCTAACAATCAAAATTATGCCCACTAAGAATGCAACCAAACTTTGCACAGACATTAATACACCAATTAAAGTTGTTGGCACTATTGATTCTTTAGTCATGATTATAGATATATACTTGACATCTCCAGCATATCATGGAAAATTTCGTCCTTTGTTGATTTTAAAGTTATGCTAAAATTTTAAGATCAATTAGTATATTTTTTAATTCTTTCTTAAGCATTAGACCCGTAACAATAGCTGCAATTTCCTTTAATTGCTAAACAAGCATTAAAGCCCATGCGTTCAAGTAGTATAAGAGTTTTATCATTCATTTTTTGGTGTTTGTATAGCAGTTTCTTCAGCTATTAACTATTTCGATAATACATTTTGAAGTAAATCTAATTTACCCGCTAGCACAGAGATGTCGCCATATTGTTTTTCAATAGAAGCCCGTGTGAATGTAAATGTGGTATCATATTTTGAATCATCTAGTTTTCCATCAGACTGTGAATCGCGAAATGCAAAGGTTACTTCGTCAAGATTATCAATCATGCAAAACAAAACTAATGCATTTTTGTTCATAATAGAATAAGTTGCATTATTATGGTCGACAATCGGCCACTCACTGATATGTGAAGCACCTTTTTTAGCTTCATAAAACACATTAAGTTTATATGGTTTTTTTTCTGTTACCATTGAGATATACTGTTGCTTAAAGTAGTTATCTGGCACTGGCAACTGGTTAGCAATAGCAGAAACCTTACTATTATCTCCTACATATGGTGTTTTATATTTTGAAATTTCGGTTAAATTGTATGTTGGAGTAGCAACTTTTACAACAAACCCATAGCTAACTATTCCTCTATCCTTAAAGTTTAATCTCAAGGTATAAATATATTCACCCGCATCTTGCGATGCAGTCATGCCTAAATCTCCATTTACAAAGCTTGCTGGTACTCTCTTGTCTTGTAGTATGATCTTACCGTCTTTATATTCAGAAATCTCTTCTATTGAAAAATTATATTTTTTACCCTTTTTTAATTTCTGTGTGCCAATGACAAATTGCTGACCTGTTTTTACTGAAATAGAGTTATCTAATTTATACTTAAAATTTTTAGGATCATCTGAGTCAGCCTCAATATTCTCACCATTATATTTCCAAGAATAAATACCCATACGTGCTACTTTTGCTCCTTGATTCTCTGCATTTACATATATATATGGAGGGGTGTTTTTTCCAGTTCCAACTCCTGCGCCTAAATATAATGCACCAAATATAAGACATCCTAGTAAAATTACTGAGAGAATTATTACCTTTTTTGATTTTCTACTATGCTTCATAATTGCTACTAATCTTTCTTTTAGGCCACTTTTCTCATCTAACATAGTTACCTGTAATATCCCAGTAGGATATTTATGCCGTGCCACAACAGATATTAATGTATCCCCATAATCTTGTTTTTCTGACGGACTAAGGTTTTTAATAACCGCTTCATCGCAAGCTAGTTCACAAGAATTATTAATATCCTTTTTAATAAAATACATAAGTGGGTTAAACCAATGGATTGAGGTAGCTATCATTATTAACCATTTCCCTAGGATATCAAAACGTTTAAGATGTATAATTTCATGAAGTAGAATATTCTTAAGCTGTATTTCATTAAAGTTAATATCTGGAATGATAATACAAGGTCTTATAACTCCAATTAGCATTGGGATATTCAAAAATCGATTACGTACAAGCCTCACATTATTTCGTCCATTAAGTAAGGTGACTAACATTTCCTTATCCCTATTAGTGGCTGAAATATTTGATTGTCTTAGATATTTTAAAAATTTAGCATACCCTGTTATGTTAACCATAAGTGCGATTATTACGCCCAGCAGCCAAATGTATACACTATACTGGTTAAATAATTCGTGAAAATTTATATCATGGTAAGCCCCAGCATTATTGACAACATTAGTCAGGTTTTCTTGAGCATTCGGTAGTGAATTTGAATTGGATATATTTTGAGCTGTCCCCACCACTGGTTGAACTTTACTTTTAGAAGTCTCTACCACTGGCGTTTGATTACCATAAAACAATTCATTCATTATGCTTGTTTCAAAAGAAAATGGCAATATCAATCTTAGAAGTACCACAATCCAAATGTAGTATTGTATAGACTTTGAAAGCTTGTGCTTTGTAAATGGCTTCAATGTAAATATAAGCATCGCAAGAATGCTACCTGATAATGAAAGTGATAGCAATAGTTTAACTGTTTCATTCATCTCTATCGTCTACCTTAAATAAATTCCGCAGCTCCTCAATGTCAGCATCATCAAGCTTTTTGCTTCCCAAAAGAGATGCTACAAGTTTTTTTGCACTGCCAGAATATAACCTATTAATTAAATTTTGTGTAGTATATTCATTGTACTCTGCCTCACTAACTAAAGATTTATAATAGAACACCTCTTTTTTAGTGGCTAAAACTACACCCTTATCGCAGAGTCTGCGAAGTAATGTTTTTATTGTAGATGTTTTCCATTTACTCGTTTGCTCAAGTGTTCTTCTAATATCTGATATAGGAAGTTCATAGCCTGCTTCCCATAATACACGCATAACTTCAACTTCTGAATCTGTTATTTTAGAAACCAATGTGCTCATATCCATTTCCCCTCCCGGGTTACGGTTGTAACCTTAATTACAGTTTACAACCGTAACCTTTACATGTCAATAGATAATTTACATTACGGGTTTACTTACCCTGTGTGTAGCACCTTAAAATCTCTTCTGCAACCAGTTTGCTTGAAATTAACACCATAAATACACCTGTGCCTGGCTGAACTGAACTTCCTACAAAATAAAGGTTTTTAATTACCTCGTTCATCATAATTATTAACCCTTTCGTTTTCTTTATTTTTAAAAGTGTTAGTGCAAATTAAGTTTAAATGAATACTATATAGTACATTATAATTGTTAATATTATATTGATGATGCTAAATTAAGGAATACTATAATAAAAATCAAAAAATTATAGGTAATTACTAAGGGGTGGTATAATATTTTATGGAAACTCAAATTACAAAAAATTCACCATCAGATACAACTATTGTTTCAGATCCAAGTAATGATTTTCTATCTATCTTAGTTGCACAAAATGCAAGATTTAATAGTGGTGCAACTGGTATTGTTACCGGTGTAGCATATAATATAAGCTATTATTGGCCAAGTCCTCCCGGTTCATCATTTACTACTATTAAGATTGATGACGTAAATAGTGTATATGGTAATTCAGGAACAATGATTCAATCTCCTACAGAACTTCCTGATTTAAAAAATGAAAGTATTTGGCAGTATGGAAATATACAAGTTAAACAAACACTTCAAATAGTTAATAATGTAGCTACTGGTCGTTCTGATACAGGTATGTGTATACTGTAACTAATAATGACACTGTAGCTCATAGTGTGGAAATTAGAATTATGATTGATACAATGTTAAATAATAATGACGGTGCACCATTTCGTATACCAAATGTTGGAGCTGTAACTAATGAAATGGAATTTATCGGTTTAAATATTCCTCAATACTGGCAAGCATTTTTTTCACTTGTTAACCCAGATATATTGTCCCAAGGCACTCTAATTGGTGGAGGAGCTACAACGCTAGATAGATTTGTTATTGCATATTGGGGGAATATCGCTGGTTCATTATGGGATTATAATGTTAACCCATTACAACCAATTACAGAGGATAGTGCCATAGCTGTATATTGGTATCCGGTTGTTATAGGTCCAGGTGAGTCACTTGATTTTATAACTTTTTATGGACTTAGTACACTAAGTGGAAATGTTGATTTAAGTATTACAGGTCCAATGGAGTTATCTCTAATTAACAATGAGTGGTCACCTAATCCATTCGTTGTAACAGCTTATATAACAAATAACACTACTAGTCCTATGAGCAATGTATCTGCCACGCTGTCACTACCATCGGGGCTTGCCCTTGCTCCTGGTGAAACAGTAACTCATATAATACCAAGCATTAATCCCGGTGCTATCCAACAAACATCATGGAATATAGTTGCACTAGCAGATGGCACCTGGACCTATTCAGTAACATCATTAAAACAAACAGTACCTAGACAAATTACAGTACCTCCCAAAAGACAACCGATTACAGAAGCTACAGTAACACTCACAGTTTTCAATTGTTTACTGGTTTTAGATAACCAAAGTATATTTAATCATAATAAAGTACTCCTCAAATCAGGATACCCAGTAGTACCAGGAATTACTAGTACACCAATTACGGTTTCTCAGGTTATCGTTAATTCTTCATGTTTTCACGATCCTAAAATCAAGCTTGATTTTACAATCAAAATAGCTATTCCAGCAGATGTTAAGATCATAAAACTTACTTTCCAAGTGTTTAAGTCTTATCACAATGATTCCCAAAAAATACCTGTAGGTCCTCAATGGTCTTTTAAAAATAGCTCTGCGGAACAAACTAATTCGATTTTTTCTTTCTTTGTATATGATAATGAAAATGACATATTTGAAAGTAAATGTTGTAAATATATTTTAGAAGTCACTCCATATAACTGATAGTATTTAGTTACAGCACCAAAATTATTCCTTGCTACATTAATTCATAGTTCTCTGAATAATAGCATAAAACAAAAGCAACAGTTAGATAATTTAAAGATTATCTAACTGTTGCTTTCGTACTATATTATTTTATACTTTTCAAATTATATTCTAAGGTTTAATCAATTTAAACCTTACCTTACCACAACTGAGACTCCATCTAGTATTTCTGTAATAAGAGATACAAAGTTTTCTATTTATTAATAATGATCTCTTTTCCTTCTTTACGCATCTTAGCAAATTCAGCTGATGCTGTGAAAAGTAGATCCGTGGATGAATTAAGTGCCGTTTCGCAAGAGTCTTGTAAAACACCTACGATAAAACCTACACCAACTACCTTCATAGCAATATCATTTGGGATACCAAATAAGCTACATGCTAGAGGAATCAATAATAGCGAACCACCAGCTACTCCTGAAGCACCGCAAGCACATACTGCTGACAATAAACTGAGTATAAGTGCTGTAGGAACATCCACTTTAATTCCAAGTGTGGTAACTGCTGCAAGTGTTAAAACAGAAATCGTAACTGCTGCACCAGCCATATTAATGGTAGCACCTAATGGAATGGATACAGAATACGTATCCTTGTCTAAACCTAGTTTTTCGCACAAGCTCATATTTACAGGTATGTTTGCAGCTGAGCTACGTGTAAAGAATGCTGTAATACCACTTTCCCTTAAACACATAAACACAAGTGGGAATGGGTTTTTGCGAATATTAATATAGACAATAATTGGATTGACAACAAGAGCCACAAAAATCATACAACCAATCAGAACTGCAAGTAAATGTCCATAACTAGCTAAGGCCTTAATTCCAGTTGTAGAAATCGCTTCAAATACAAGACCCATGATTCCAAGTGGCGCAAAGTCTATGACCCATTTAACTATTTGAGTTACTGCATCTGAAAAATTAGTAATCATCGTTTTTGTAGTATCAGGTGCATTTTTTAAAGCAGCACCAAGAAGTAACGCCCAAGCCAATATACCAATGTAGTTAGCATTAAAAAGTGCTTTTACTGGGTTATCAACAAGGTTCATAAGTAATGCTTTAAGAACCTCTACGACACCTCCAGGTGGTGTCAAACCGCCTTTAGCAATTGCAAGTGTCAATGTTACTGGAAACATAAAGCTTACAACAACCGCTGTAAGTCCAGCTAAAAATGTTCCTAAAAGATAAAGGACGATAATGGATTTCATATTGGTTTGATGACCACTCTTATGTTGGGATATGGCCGACATGATCAAGAAAAAGACCAATATAGGTGCAATTGATTTCAAAGCACCAACAAATAAAGAACCAAAAATAATAACAAATTTTGCTTGTTGTGGAATCGTGAAAGCCAAGATAATACCAATAGCTAAACCTATAATTATTCTCAATATTAGGCTTACTTGACTCCACTTCTTAAATAGTTTTTTCAAAATAATTTTCCTCCAATAGTTAATGGTAACGAAACAGTTCATATCCAGTATATATTCCATGTAACAATATAAAAATTACATAATCCCTCTATTTTACCATTTATTTTACATAATACTTCGCTATAACATTAATAATACATTAATTCAACATAAAGTTAGCTTTTATCAAAAAAGCTTCACTCATAAACGCCCTTTAAATTGACCATACTTTCCACTTCTTAATACTAAGTTTCTTTACCATCAACATTTAATATCTCTTTCAATGCATGCATATGTCCATAATTTTGTTTTATTGGATTGTGTAGCTTTTCTTTACGCTTATAAATTACTTGTTTCCAATTATCATCAAATTCATTACCAATATGCAAACAATGAATAACTATACTCTGAAAGCTATCTTAGATTATAATATTAGTTATACTTAAATAGAAAAATCTATGCCAATATTAAATTGTCATAGATTTTTGTTATTTAATCTATCTACTTTAAGAGGAGCACATCAATACCAATATAAATATGCTTAATTTATGACAATTATGTATAATCGAATATATATTGTAGTCGAAACCGTAGACTTATTTTATCTTTGTTGTTTCTGCTACAATTTGGGCACTTGCAGTAATTTCTTCTATTGTGGCAGTTATCTCTTGAGTAGCAGCTGCTTGTCCTTCTGAAATATCTTGAGCTTCATTTATTATCTTAATAACGGCATCCATATTTTTACGTATTTCTGATAATACCTTAGAAATTTTTTGTGAAGATTCAGCACTTAATTGGGCTAACTTTCTCATTTCACTTGCAACAACTGTGAACCCTCTTCCTTGTTCACCCGCTCTAGCTGCTTCTATGGCCGCATTAAGTCCCAATAAATTAGATTGTGAAGCTATGTTCTGTATCATGCTAATAATTTCATTACTTTCTTTTACATGCTTTTCCACCTGTTTTGTAGTTTCTACTCCATTACCCATTATGGTAAGCAATTTTTCGGAACCAGCACTTATTTCTTCAATACTCGCACTAGTTTCTTCAAGAGAAGCAAATAAGCTGTCCGCTGATTCTTCAACTTTAAATTGTTGCTCTAAACTTTTACCTATACCAATGCCGCCTATAATATTGCCATGAGAATCCTTTATTGGATATCCAATTGATTTAAACGTGATCCCATATACCTCTTTAGGAACTATTGAGTTATATCCCTTACCTTTTTTTAACAGCTCATACATTGGACTTTCAACTGGCACTTTACTGCCAACTTTTACTTTTAAATCTAAAGCATCACCAGGTCTGTAGTATAAATATGTTGTAGTATCTGCAACACCTACTGCTATGTCCTCTTGTAACATATCCTTAAGGACAGGCATAACCTTTAGAAAAGCTTCTAGAATTCCTTCTTCCATACTATATCATCCCCTCTAAAATAAATTTCACTTCACCTATTGATATTCGACATAATAGTACTTTCCTTTAGTATATTTGACATTAAGTTTCTAACCTTATATGATATGCTTTCTAACATTATTGTTTTCCAACTTTTTTTATATCCAGGGTACCGGCAGTAAAACGCGGAAATTATACGCTAAGGACTGAAACTAATCAAAACAACGATCTATGAATACACTAGAGTAATTGTGTTACTTTCACTTTGGGTCTATTGCCTATTCCTTAAAAGTTTCATTTTGAATGTAGCATAACGATTGCCTCTTTACTTTGAATGTATTATAAATTGGCAATTAATTCATTTCATAAAAAAAGAAGGTATTACCCTCTTTTATGTAATTATTGTGAAACATCCCACAACTTCGTCAGAATTGTCTTCATCAAGAAATGGATAGCATACTTCAAGGGTAGGTATCCCATATATCGAAACATCCAGTTCCTCCATAATCGGCTGTTTTGATTTTATCGTTTTTAGTGTTCCTTTTGTTTTCATTGATGTTTTTAATACCGTTATTCTTATTTGTAGCAATTTATTCCAGTTAAAAGACTACGGTTGACGTAGTGAACTATTTACATTGAGGGTGAATACGATGTCTATCCACAACAAACCCTTATTTATAAGGCGTTATTAGGGGCTTATAATCATACACATAGAGGCTCAGTGTCAATCGCAACGTTTTACTAACACTATTTCTACACTCTTCTATCATTCCCCTTCTGAATTTGTATAATAATTGTTTAATATTATATAAGTTTCTATCTCAACATAACCGTACTTACTAGTATAAAAAGGAAAAATAGGGGTATTGATATATAATAGAAAGGGTTTGTAATTGATTGAAAAAATTCACTGCATACTTGACAAGAGCATGATAATATTAGTATAATAATGATAAAAAGTAGCTAATAACTATTATTACAAACAAATAATTAAAGGAACCAAGGAGGGTATTTATATGAATTTAAGAGAAGTGTTTGAAGAGAGACGATCTATCAATTGTTTTGATATAAATAAAGGGGTTGAAGATGAATTACTTAAAGCTATAATTAACCTTGCAGTATTAGCTCCCTCAGCATTTAACCTTCAGCCTTGGGAAATTATAGCGGTAAAATCTAAAGAAGCTAAAGAGAGATTATATAACCTCTCAAGTAATCAGATTAAAATATTAGAAGCACCGGTGACTTTAATAATTGTAGGTAATAAAACTGGATATGATCAATCTAATCCCGAATGGACCAATTTTTTAAAACTACTTGGTGACGATAAAGAGAAGTTATCCCGTGCACAGGAATTTGCATATAATTTATATGGTACATCAGAGATAAACAAATTAAAATTTGCTGATAGTAATGCAGGACTTCTAGCAATGTCTATAATGTATGCAGCCAAGGGTCTTGGAGTTGATTCCCGGCCAATGAGTGGCGTGGATTTTGAACGCGTAAGGAAAGAGTTTGGTCTTGATGAAAATAAATCAGTAGTTATGCTAATTGCTCTTGGATATATGGATGATCATAAGAAACTTCACCCAAGAAGATATAGAAAAGGTTATGATGAGATAGTTAAAGAAGTGTAATAGGTTTTAGTTTTAAAGGCGGTTCAGTTAATATGAGCCGCCTTTATATGTATTCTATATTAAGTCTTAAGACAAGTTAATAAATTTTAATAAATGTTAAATTATCTATTTTTATGGAAACTGGCTGTGATGAACTCAATGTCGTAGGAGCATTACCACTATAAAAAAACAGCGCATTATTTGTTGGATCATTTCCGCTGAGTGCTTCATTTGCAGCCCTCACAGCATTTGCTTGTGCAGTTCTATTAATATTACCATTTAGTACTGGTGTAAACTCATAAGAACCATTTGTTTTTTGATTAATAACAGCATTTATTGAGTTTGGAAAACTACTACTTTTAACTCTGTTCACAACTACTGCGCCTACAGCAACCTGAGCATTATAAGATTCTCCTCCTGCTTCAGCAGTTATTAATCTAGCTAGCAAGTTTAAATCGCTTGCTGTATATTTAATTGCTGCATTTTTGACTGATACAGATCCAGTTTGTTTAATATTAGCTTTTTTCAAATCATTTAATGCTTGTTTTGCCTCAGCATCTTTTCTTTCTTTTATGGCTTGTCTTACTTCAGTTGCTTGATCTATTACAAGTTGTGCACCATATTGATTTTCTAAAGCATCTAATTCTGATATCAATATACTTTGGTCTGATTTTTGTTTGGTTAAAATAGCCAAATTATTTTTATTATCAGCTCTTAACGATAGCAATTTTGTATTCCCTGCCTCTAGCGCTACCTTCTTTAAATTAACTGCTGACTCTTTTGTTTTCAAATCATTAAGAACATTCTGATCAAAGGCTACTATTTTTTTGATGTTTTCTACTCTGGATATAAAATCATCTATACCATTTGAGCCTAGTATAACGCTTATATAACTTGATGTTCCGTTCATATACATTACTCTCATTCTTTTATTAAAAATGATCTGTTCCGCTTTAATATCAGCCTCTGCTTTTTCAATATCTTTTTTATTTTGTGTTATATATTCTTGTGTTATAGTTATATTTTTTTCATTGTTTTTGATTTTAGACATAATTGTTTTAAGCTGATTGTCCAGCGTTTCAACTTTATTTTCAAGGTTGTTTCTTTGAGTTTGAACCTGTTTGATTTTTGCCTTATCTGACGCAGAATCTGCATATACATTAGTAAAACTAACGCTCACAATTACACCAAGTGCCATTACCGTTGAAATAATCTTTTTGTTCAATTCTCCATCCCCTCCCTACATAATATTTCATCTTTAAATATATTATGGTTGAAAATTTTTATTATCTGAACATAATAACATACAGAGATATGTTTAGCAAATATTGGATTTCGATATTATATAATTAATATATACAGAATAAACAACCTTTCACAACTTTTTAAACAGTATGAGAATTATCTTAGATTTTTCTATAATATGGTTTATCTTCGGAACTTTTCAACATATTTGTCGTTTTTTTGCTCACCATACTATATTTCTCCTCTCGTAAAGTTTATACTGTATAGTATACTATTATTTTCTCTACAGCAACTACCTAATCAGATAGATATGTTTAAGATTGGGTAAATGAATTTATAACTAAATGATAATTAATTTGAATATTAAAAATATTAAAAATAAATATTTTAAGGAGAAAAAATGAACAAGAAAAAAAACGAATCACAAAACACATTAGATAAGCTTAAAGAAATGATTGAGGCGATATTTAGCGAAATATGTACTTTTAAAAAAGTAAAAGTATGTGTAAAGAAAAAATTAGATATGGAAACCAAAGGACTATGTAATGAACTTTATATATTAAATATTTTTCAGGCAGAATAAGTAATTACAAGCTAGTAGAAATTCAAATGGAACAAAAAACAATAAAATGTTTAACCTGTAATAAATACCTATAAATATGTTACATATCTATTATAAAATTTGCTAAATATCGCTTTAAATATAATTATAAATAATACAGCCTATGTAATAGATAATTTTTAATAAATCTATTATATAGGCTGTATTATTTTGTTACATTTATATTTAATTAAAGGGGGACTCCAATTAAAAACAAATTACTTGTTACTTACTATATATTTATAATAACAAGTAATTGTGGAATTAGTATCCACTACTTATGTAAAAATTATGTGACTCTCAATCATTTATTTGCCCATTACCTTATTTAATACTCTTGCGTTCAATATAATAACATGATAATATTACTATATTGAACAACGAGGAGAAAGTGTTTATGGAGAATATAAATAAAGTAATTTCACAAAATTTGAAAAAAATTAGAGAAGAACAAGGGTTAAGTTTTGATAAAATGTCAAAAATAACAGGTGTAAGCAAGAGTATGCTCTGCCAAATTGAAAAATCAGAAAGCAATCCATCAATAAATACGCTTTATAAAATATCAAATGCATTAAAGGTATCTCTGTCATCACTTATATCTGAATCTAAAATGGATACTGTTGTTATAAACAAAAATAATTTAATACCAATTACCTCTACTGATAACAATTTTAGAATTTATAATATATTTCCTTTTGCTAATAACCGCAATTTTGAAATATTTTATAGCGAGTTAGAACCTGCAGGATTTGCTTATTCTGAGCCCCACCAAATAGGTACACAGGAATATATAACGGTATTTACTGGTGAATTGTTAATTAAAATAGAAAATAAAGAATATTTAGTATCTGACGGAACTGCAATTGGTTTTAAAGCGGATGTCCCTCACTCTTATTACAGCTATAACAATACAAAGGTCATATTTTCTAACACTATTTTTTATTCTAAGTAGAATTGGAGCATTCCTGTTATGAATTAAAATGAGCTTTGAAAAAAAGAGCACCTACTGATAAAATACAGGGTATAACAGTTGCAACTTTTATCCCTAATTTATAATTATCAGTGGAGGTACTCAAATGAAT
>Ga0209125_1001620_pt1 | contig 20102 bp, 20 predicted proteins | sample BarGraIncub1131A_FD_184503 | JGI IMG/M metagenome (GOLD analysis project Ga0209125, IMG submission 184503) | Arctic peat soil microbial communities from Barrow, Alaska - Barrow Graham LP Incubations 11-31A (SPAdes) (version 2) | ecosystem: Environmental > Terrestrial > Soil > Wetlands > Peat...
TTTTGTTCAACAAATATCACTAATTGCTTTGGAATAAAAATAACTATTTCTTCTTCATCCGCTGCATGACATTTTGATAATTCCTTTGCTTTTTTAAACCCATATTCAAACATTCTAATTACCATTGTTGCATCATTTTTTGTTTGCAACTCTATATGATAATGATATGGTTTATTTCCCTTAAGAATTTTCAAGAATAAATCTCCACGTATTATATCGTAATCATCAGAAACAAATTCATTATTTTCAAATGTTATTTCTGTCATTTTCACATCAAAATTTTCTTTAAACAAACTATTCATCATTGTGATTAGTACTTTCTTTGATACTGCAAACAATGACTTTAGTATTTCATCTAATTTTACTCGTTGTTCATCATCAGTGCCTATCAACTATCTCGCCTGCTTTCTACCTTGCTTTTATTCCTTCGTTTTTATATGTGCTTTACAATTCTATTATACACTGTTTACCGTCCCATAACAATTTATTTCAATTTATTACCCCATCTTGTAATTCCCACAACCCCTTAAGCTATCTACCTTGGGACTTAAATATACATATATATTACAAAATACAAAAACCCCTTATTAATATAAGTATAAAAATTGCCTATATAAGCGAAATTTGAACTTTAAAACTCTAATACAGTGCATACCCCCATGATAAATTTGTAATGCAATAAGAGAATTAATGATAAAGCCTTATATATCAATGCACTAAGCTAATTACATATCTCATATTTAGTTACAAGGTTACAATAATTGAAAATTTTTCGTAATAATTCAACAATTTCACTGCAAAACTACAGCACAAGGTCATATATGTTTACTGAAAATGTAATACAAACGCAATGCTTGTTATTTTTCAGGGATTTATCCTAGAGATAATGCTTAGTGATCTAAGCCGTACAAAAGTAAGAAAGTATAAGTGGTTTGAAATATCACAAGTAAAATAATGCTTAAAAATAAGCCATACAAAAGTAATTAGGGGGTTCGAGAATTTATGAGAAACAAAATCACAGAAAGATGTATAAGCGAAATACAGGATCATTTAAAAGATTACGTAATGGAACATAGTAGTAAAAATAAAAATAGAAAATTTACCTGTTTTAATAAAAGTGCACATAGCCATAAGGATGAAGATCCAAGTGCAGCCATAGTGCCAGGGAGCAGTGGAAGGTATTGGAACTGCTTTAGTTGTGGAGCTAAAGGTGATATTTTAACTGCCGTCCAATATAAAGAAGGTATAGAGGGATTCCATAATGGTGTGAAATATTTAAGCGCAAAATATAATATTAATATTGAAACAGAAGACCCTGAAACTACATTTAATTATCACAAGGAGATTACAGCTAATTATTATTATGAGGATGAACTTAGAGTTATATTATATAAGATTTGTAGACGAGAGTGGATGGATAAAGGCAAATTAAAGAAAGATTTCATGGCTTATACTAAAGATAATAGTAGTTGGAGCTTTGGAATAAAAGGTACAAGACATGTTATTTATAAGCTACCCGAGGTTTTAGAGGGCATTAAAAATGATAAGACTATTTTCTTTGTAGAAGGAGAGAAATGTGCAGATGAGATTTTCAAGTTAGGACAAGTTGCAACTACCACTGCTTTTGGAGCTAGGGGTTTTTCAGCTTATAGTGAAGATTATGTTGCTTCTTTGAGGGGAGCTAACATAGTGATCCTACCTGATAATGATGAAAGTGGTAAGGCTTATGCAAAGGATGTTCTTAATGCAATAAAGAATGAGGCAAAATCTATAAAAATAATAGAACTTCCAGGCTTAAAACTTAAGGAGGATATTGTAGATTGGGTAGGAAATGGAGGCACTCTGGAAGAATTAATTACTTTAGTTAATGCTTCTGAGAATACATTTGTAGATAATGTCACAAAGCAGGATAAACCTATAGGAAATATTTATGAAGATGTATTTTGTTACTACAAATATTATAAGAAACAAATAATCAATATTTCTAATTTTATTATTAATCCTAAATATTATATTGAAAATGAAGGGGATACTCAAATTATAGGACATATTGTTACGGAGGAAGGGGTTATAGGCGAGCGGACATTTAAAACCACTGATTTTGATGATGTATTATCTTTTAGAAGAGCACTAAACAGCTTTAAGACTTTTTATATAGGAAGGGTTGAGGACCTTCAATATATAAGATTTATTATTTCTAGTAAAACTCGTGAAACTCGGAAGGGTGTTACGTTCAGTGGTTTTCATAGAATTAATAATCAGTGGTGCTTCGCGACCGAGCATGGTGCTTTAAATTCTGAGGGAAAGGCCACTCTAGATGTAGCTATGCAAAGTCAATATGCAGAGCTTAATACTAACATTCTAAAGAATGATGCTATAACAAAAGAAGAGCTTTTAACAATTGCACCATATTTATTTAAATTTAGTATACTTAAAAATACTGCAGCCATATTAGGTTATGTATGTGGTTTGTTTCTGAAAGAAAAGCTTAAACACAATAAAATTCAATATAACCATCTTTTAATAGAAGGTGAAAGTAGTAGTGGTAAAAGTAGTGCTGTAAAGTATATTATTACGCCTATATTGTGCATGGAAGATGGAATTTTAAATGCGGCACAGTGTACAGACTTTGCCTTAAACAAGACCGCCAGCAGTAGCAATTTTATACCTCTTATTTTAGAAGAGTACAAGCCTCACATAATAGGTAAGTATAAGGTGGATTTAATATCAGGGGTTATGAGAAATTCCTATGATAACTACAAAGGAATAAAAGGGGTAGCCACCTTAGATAAAAATAGAAGTTTTATTCCTAGAGCTTCAGTGATTTTGTCCGGTGAAGTAGGCATAGAGGAAACGGCTAACGTAGGAAGGAGCCTTAGAGTTATATTTGCAACTTCTTATTTTGATGAGGTGACTAAAGAAAGTTTAGAAATATTAAAGGGTAAATCTATTTTACTTAATAAACTTGGAGCAAGTCTTTTGAAGGAGGGCTTAAAAATGGAAGAGGAAAAAATCAAAGAAATTCATAGTGCAATTTTTGAAAAAGCCATTGGTAATGATATTAAAAATGACAGAGTTAAAAACTCTATAGCTAACTGTATGATTGGTATAGCTTTACTTAAGAAGGTATTTGATAATTTAGATTTAAATATGCAAGAGTGCACAGGTTTTACTATGAAGGAGATTATTTCATCAATAGAAAGGGGGGCTTATGAAGACTTGTTAGATGGTGGCTCTTCCAATAAAACAGTTATAGAACAAAATTTCGAAACTATGAACCGTATGGCAGCTAATAATGAACTTCTAAGAAATATCGACTATGATGCAGTGCTGGATTTAGATGGAGATTTTGTGCTTCGCCTTAATTATACATCCTTTTATGATAGATTTGTAAAGTACTGCAGAGAGCATAATGTGACTCATGAGGTGTTGCCACTTAGTAGTTTCAAAAAACAATTAAGTAATATGCAGTATTGCAAATGCTACAATAAGCCTGTGAATTTTTCGGTGAGACTAGAAAATCCAAAGAATAAAAAGACTTTTAGGTGTGCAGTGGTTTATATTAATAAGCTTCGTGAGAAGAATGTTGATGTAGATTTTATAGCAGATGATAATGTGGTGGATTGAACAACAGGACAACATGGAACCATAAAAGAGGCAGGAATACATGCCTCTTTTATGGAATCATGATAGTAATAATATTGAAATAGAATACAAAATCTTTCGTTTTTATTAGTAGAATACGTTCTGCCTACTTCATTACTACAGATGTTTAAAACTGCCTACCGCATAATAATCAATATATTACTTATAAATCTTTCGAAGTCTTCCAAATTATTTTGGGTTATATCATATATCATCTCATCATTAATATTAAAGTACATATGCACAATTCTATTTTTGAACTTAGCCATTAAAAAATATGCATCTACATCTTCTATTTTGATGACATTGTTATCAGCTAGTATTTGAAAATGTGCTTTATTATCCTCTGGTTTTCCCCATCTATTTCTTGCAATTAAATGACTAGCTATATCTAACATAGCTTCTATTGTAACCTGTAATAAATACTTTGAACTATCTACATTTCTAAAATCCTTAATAAATATTCCCTTATCTACTTCGCTAAGTTTCTTTAATTTTGTTACATTAGTTTGCATAAATAATATTTTTCGCTCTAATTTTTCTCTATCAAAATTCATATTTTTCACCACCTACAATGAGTAACTTTCATAATAATCTTTTCTAAAAGACTCTATATAATATTTTTCTTCTCTATATCTATTAATTACGTATTCAATATAATCAGATGTTTTTATAAAATCTGCTTCATATAGACTTTTTCCTTCTTTTATAGTTTTAAATTGCAATGTTATAGGAGCTTTTTTTAAATCTACGGTATCAACATTTTCATAGCCTATTATATCCGATATATTACATGATATTTTCATTTCCTTTATTATAGTAACATCTTTATTAAACAGAATTGAAAAGTCTATATCACTTTCTTCTCTTTGATATTCTGTTCCATATGAACCAATTAACCAAACTGCTAGAATATCGTCATTAGTTTCAAAGTATTTTATTAATGCTATAATTTTATCTTCAATATTTATCATACAATTCTGCCCCTTTTATTAGTATATCATAATATTTAAATAAATTTTTTTCCCTTTTAACTGTATTATAGCCTGCTTTCTAAATGATATCATTGTTATTTATAAAATAATAGGAGCTATCGAATTTAACTGAAAAAATTTAGGATTACAGGTATATATAAAATTACATTCTCTATTAACTGTGAGTTAATGGAAGCCATTTTTGGCTTCCATTAAAAATCATCATATTATCAACACTGTTATTAAACATAGCCAGTCATTATAAATTGTAACCATAATTAAGTAATATTCAGTATTGTAAATGCTACAATAAGCCTGTGAATTTTTCAGTGAGACAAGAAAATCCAAAGAATAGCAAACATAAGTTGTCCATTACATCTCCAACTTCTGTCACTTCCCCCGAGGTAGAACAATAGGTCGATATAGTATTAGTATCCTTTTAAAGCGTCTATGATTTACTTATAAAAAATACGGCTAATGCGCCTGGTCCACTATGTGATCCAACAGAAGGCCCAATTTCTCCTATCATAAAATCTGTTATATTGAATTCCCCAGATAATATTTCGACTAATTTATCGCATTCTGTTTTATCTTCTGAATATGCCACCATTGTTGTGAAAGCTGTATCTATATTCTTACTTCTTATGTATTCCACTATTTTTCTGACTGCTGCTTTTCTGCCTTTAGCCTTATCAATTGGCTCAAGCAAACCTTTTGTTATAGTGAGTATAGGTTTTATACCAAGCATCCCTCCTATAGTCGCCTTTGCTGGAGAAATTCTTCCGCCTCTTTTAAGCATTTCCATTGTATCTAAATAAATAATTGATTCTTGCCTTAATATTAATCCGTTTATATAACTTTTTATTTCATCTATAGTTTTTCCTTCTCTAACTTTTTTTGCAGCTTCATATACTAGAAAACCTAAAGCAATAGTTACTGTTTCAGAGTCAATTATATGTATTCTATCACTTTGTATACTATCTTTTGCTATATGAGCAGAATTATTGGTTCCGCTAAGCTCTCGTGAAAGAGTTATACATAATATATCATTTCCTTTAGATAGCTCTTTTTCAAATATTTTTTCAAAAGCATAAGGTTGTACTAGTGCAGTTTTAGGAAAAATATTCTTCCCCTTTATTTTTTCAAAAAAAGTAGTACTATCTAAATTAATTTTATCTAAATATATTTCTCCATTTATGTCTACAGTTATAGGAGCAAATTTTATATTATATTCCACCATTAAATTTATATCTAAGTCACTTGCACTATCTGTTACTATTGTAATATTATTCATTTAGTAAAGCTCCTTTCATACATTTAAGAAAAATCCTTAGATTATAATATTCGTGTTTCATATATTTTATTCTTTATCTTTTTTTAAAATATCGTATGAAAGGGTATACTACCTTTCCTCAATTTTTCACATAATAGGTAAGTATAAGGTGAATTTAATATCAGGGGTTATGAGAAATTCCTATGATAACTACAAAGGACTAAAGGGAGTTCACCAATGAACTCCCTTTAGTGTTTGTCTATTTACCAATGTTTGGCTGTAGCTTCATTATTTGAAACATTATCTTTTTTGCTTAGCATTAAACATAGTGCATCAAGAACTATATGAATACTTTGGTCAAATAGGGAACTTAACAGCTGAACAGATTTTCTTTGTTCTCCACTATCCCCTTTTGTAGTGCCAGGAACTATAATTAAAATATCTGCTAAAGAGCCAATACTGGATTCTGCTTTGCTCGTTACAGCTATTATATTACAGCCTTTTTCTTTTGCTTTTTTAGTATTTAAAACCACGTTCCCACTTTCCCCAGAACCTGAAATTGAGAAATATATATTATTTTTAAGCACCGCTGGAGTTATAGTTTCACCCACTGAATATACACTATAGCCTAAATGCATAAGTCTCATAGCAAATCCTTTTCCCATAAGGCCTGAACGACCTTCTCCATCTACAAATATCCTGGTATCTTTACTAATACAATTTACAACCAATTCAAGTTGTTTGTTATCTACTTTTGATAACACAGAGATTATTTCCTCAACTATAATATTTAAAGTATCCACTTATAACATCTCCCTAAACTTTTTAGCTTCATTTTCTATGCTACTCGCCTTTGTTATAGCACCGCCAATAATGACAATCTCAACATTTGCTTCCTTTATACTAGTTATAGTTTGATAATTCACACCACCAGCTACTGCAAGTTTACTTATAGCAGGAAATTTTATCTTAAATTCTTTTAAAAGAGAAATTAGACTCTGTTCTCCTCCATCAGAAGGTGAGTGTATGCAAAATATTGCATCAGTAAATTCTGTCAGCATCTCTATTTTTTCATAACCTACCTCTAAAAGATCTATCATCATCAATTTCCCAAAATCCTTTGCAACTTTGTAGCAAGCTTTTAGGGTACTAACAGAAGCTGCTCCCATAACTGTAGCAATATCTGCCCCACTATTAAAAGCTGCTTGAAATTCATAAGCACCTTCATCAATTGTCTTAATATCAGCTAGAATAATTTTGTTTGGAAAAGCTTCCTTAATTTCTTTTATTGAAATTACACCAAAGTCTTTTATTAACGCTGTTCCAACTTCAATTATATCTATATAAGGACTAGCTTCTCTTGATATTTCCTTGGCTTTTTCAATACTGACTCTATCAATTGCAAGTTGTATTTTCATATTATCCCCTCTCTTGATATTGCATGTATTGTTCTAATTCTTCGCGACTCGGTAGTCCCTCATTATCACCTGATACCATTACTTGTAAGGAACCTATAGCATTGCCTCTCGCTACTGCTAATTTAAGTGGCAAATTTTCTAGAAGTCCACTTACAATACCTACGGCAAATCCATCCCCAGCTCCAACAGTATCTACTACTTTATCAACCTTATAACCAGGGACTGTGTATGATTCATTTTGTGTTTTTACAAAGGCTCCCCTATCCCCGATTTTTACAATCACAGTTTTAACTCCAAGGTTTAAATAAAAGTCTGCAATTTTGTTTGGATCATCACTTCCGGTTAAAGTTAATCCTTCTGCAACACCGGGAAGTACCATATCACACTTTGAAGCAATATCATTAATTACTCTAATCATTTCCTCTTTACTATCCCAAATAGCTGGCCTTAAATTTGGATCAAAGGTTATAAATATTCCTTTTTCTTTAGCTCTACTTATCAATTCATAAGTTGCCTCCCTACAGCTCTTTGATAATGCTGGAGGTATTCCAGTAACATGAATATGTTTAACTCCATATAAATCCACTTTTTTAATATCTTCTTTTGTAATATGTGATGCAGCACTACCTTTTCTAAAGTATACAACCTCAGGATCTCCAGAAACCGTCTTATTTTTCATTTGAAAACCGGTTGGAAACCTTTCATCAAAAGTTATAAAACTTACGTCTATGCTCTCTTTTATTAAAAAATTCCTTATATATTTACCAAAAGGATCAACTCCTAGCTTAGTAACATAGCTGACATCGTAACCCAATCTTTTTAAGCCAATGCACACACCAACCTCAGCTCCTGCTAAAGATTTAGTGAACTTTTCAACATCTTCAAGGTTACCAATATTGTCAGCTACAAACATTGCCATAGGCTCACCTATTAATATAATCTCAGGCATTGTTACCAGCTCCTTTCATAACGAGTACTTCATCATATAGCATTTTCGCTCTCTTCTCATCATGAGAATATAAGAGCAATATATCAAATAGATTAGGATAGTAAGAAATCTGCATCAATTCTTTAGTAAAAGCCATAGCTGCAATTTCTCCCAATGCTATTAGATGTGATTTATATTTTATGGGGCCTAATTTCCATAGCGTTATTTTTGTATTACTTGTATATATTTCTTTGTTTTTACCCTCAATAAAGTGAAACATTTCATGGGCTATTAATACCTCATCTATTTTCACATCTTCAATTATCAAATCAAGATTTTCTTTTTTTACTGATTCTTCACCCTTTTTAACATTATTTATATTGATAGATATTATATTTGGAGAGTTGAATTTAGCAAACAGAATATAATCATTAGCATTTTTTTCTTCTATTTCACTAATAATTAAACCAAGCATTTGGGCATACTGACGGCATGTCCTTGTCCCAAATTTCTCCTTAAGTTTTACAGCTTCCTGGCGACCACACTCATTAGCCTTTTTAATCATCTCTGCTTTTGCGTCGTCAGTTACTTTGTTAAATAAAGGGTCTCTCTTAAAAGTATATAAACCCCAAATGTTTTCATTTATATCTTTTAACTCCTTTACTAAATCCTTTATCATAAGTCATTTTTCGCTCCAACAATTATAACATCTTCATCTGGTTCTAAAAGTGTAGTCTCTGTTTCAATAATCATAAATAATTGTTCGGTATTCATCATTCCTGAATAGTCCAGTACTTTACCTCCAATACATAGATAAACATCTGGTGTAAGCCTAATATCACTCTTATATACAGAAAGGCTATCCCACATCTCGTCTATAACATTCTTTATATCTTTTACCTGGCATATGGTTCCTTTTCCATCTCCTCTTTGAATTTTAATAAATCCCTTCTTATCAACAACCCTAATCTGTACCTTTTGTGCCTTTTCATCCTTTATTCCAGAGAAAACATAGAATACATTATTTTTACATTCAAGTTTTACTTCTTCCATTGACAAACCAATAGATTTAGCAGCAAGCTCTTTAGCTTCCTCCTGCGTACATACTTTTAGTAAGTCAGTAGTTTGAACTTCAGTAGAACCTAATGCTATAGCTGTTATTTTTGAAGTTTGAGGATCAATTTCAATTTGCACCTCTATAGTATCCGGAACTGCGCCACTAGCAATTGCCAAATTTGCTACTTCTTTTTTAATATCAGAAATATCTTTACTTGTTGGATTAGGTATAACTCTTTCTACAACATCGCGAATCATAGCAAGAGCAACTCCTATAGAGGATATTACCTCTGCATTTTCAGGAATACTATATTCTAAATCCATATGCTTAGCTGTATATGGAAGTAATGCTGCTGCACCTCCACCAACACCAACTAATGAAATCTGGTCTTTTTCAAGTTTATATTTTTCAGCAAGACCTTCAATAACCGGTTTAATTTTTTCATAGGATTTTTTTAGAATCTGTTCTGCAACTTCTTCTACGGTTATTCCAAGATGCTTTGCTAACGGCTCCATAGCTTTTTTAGCTGATTTTGGATTTCCATATGAATAATCCTCAGGTTTTACAATACCTAGTACATTTGCCGCACAGCTATTTGTAATTGTTATTCTTTTACCACTTTTTAATTTTATAGCTACATAATCCGCTGGGTCACCTTTCTTTGGAGAAAAAAATTCTAGTTGTGGATCAATAATCTCTTCCTCTGGAGTATATACAGAATATTCCATGCCTGCTATATGAGCACTTCTTGGACCTACATCCACTATTTCACTATTGCTAGCTCTTACCATGCTACCCCCTGCAATACCAAGTACCCGTACATCAAGAGAACTTATATAAGTAGAATGTCCTCCTACGATAGAATAATCAACAGCAGGTCTACCATTTTTAATAACACCAATATTTGTACTAGTTCCTCCTACTTCAAAGTAAACACCATTTGAAGCTCTTAAATACATAAGTGCACCAACAACACTGGCTGCTGGTCCAGATAACATTGTAAGTACTGGACGTTTTTTCATCTCTGAAATATCCATAACTCCTCCGTCTCCACGCATTATCATAAGCGGAACTTTAATTCCGGCCTTTCTAACGCTACTTTCTGTACTTGTAGCAGTTTCTAGCATTTTCGGAAGAATACTTGCGTTGATAGCAGCAGTTCTTGTTCTTCTTGTTAAGCCGTAAAGCTTACTTATGTCTGCAGCAACACTTACTGGAACATTTATTTTTTCTGCAACCTCCTGTACTTGTTGTTCTTCACTAATATCATCAACTCCAAAAGCTTTCGATGCAACAATAACACTAGAGCCTTGACTCATGAGCTCTTTAATTGCATTTGTTATGCTTTCAGTATTTATTGTTTTCTTTTTTAAATAAGTATGGTGTACTTTAATAATCTTACCTGTACCTAAATCAATATCTGGGATTTTTGTTTGTTTTTTTGCTAAGTAACCCTCAAGTCCACCTGCTCCCATTCCTATAATCCCAACATCTGCAACGTCTCCCTCTAGTAATGCATTTGTTGCTTGAGTTGTACTATGTGCTATAAAAATCACTTCATCTGGATCAATGTTGTTTCCATTAAGGCACTTTTCAAAACATTCTATAACACCAGCTGAAACTCCTTGTTCATGATTATGAGAGGTCATAACAGATGCTTTTCCAATAATTTCGTGAGTATCATTATCTATAGCAACTGCCTTTGTATGAGTGCCACCTACGTCGATTCCAACTCTAACTAATCTTTTTGCCATGTTTATTCCCTCCTAAACTTCTATGTTTTAATAACTAATCTGCAGAATTTCTTCTGCAGATTACATAAATATTATAAAGTATTTTTTAAGCTCCAAACATTATAAATGCGATTATTGTGTTTATAATACAGATTAACCAAGCCCATAAAACTCCTGATTTTAAGAATTCTTTTACATTAACCTTTGAATAATTCAATGCCCATAAGTTCCATGATTGTGTAGGACAAGCTGAAATATTCATAGTAATTGTTGATATGTAGATTAATGGGAATAATAATGTAGGCGTAAATACTCCTACTGCATTCAATATTCCAAGTGTTGCAGAACCTGCTCCAAATACAGTTAATGGTCCTCTAAATAATCCCAGTGGTGCAACAACCGCAAATAGTATGCAAAGTACTATTGTACTAGTTGGTATTACTCCACTTAATATTGATTGGAAAAATACAGCATCTAAGCCCGCAACCTTATTAAACATTGGAAGTATAAACAAGAATCCAAGTAATGAAGCAACATCTACAACGCCATCATAAAAAGTCTTTGTAACTATTCTTTCTGTATCTTTAAAGGATTTAAGCTTTCCACATACAAACAATGCATAAAAAACTGCAACTATAAAAGCAGGTATTGACTGCCACTTAAATGCTATAGTTAAAACAACTGGAATAACTGGAGTTATTAGTGCTATAGCTGGAACAATCTGTGAACTAGTTGAAGTTGATGTTTGAGCTGCCCAAGCATGATTTACAGAACTCTTACGAAGTCTTACAGCTAGCATAATTATTACAACTAATAATTGAACCCCCATTGCAGTAAATCCAAATTTTAAATAGTTACTATCATATTTGAATCCTTCAAATAACCCTTGCATCTGTTTAAATAAAACTAGGTTTACATACATACCAGAACCAACTGACATTAGATAAGCACTAACAGCAAGTGGTTTTGGGACACCTAATGATAAAAGGATTGGTAGTACTATAATACCAATTGCTACAACTGCACCTGCTCCAAATGTACTAGTGAAAATAACGCCAGTTACAATTGATAGTAATACAGTTGTAACAAGAGGATTATCTCCTCCAAGTTCAACAGTCTTTCTTATGATAGTAGATGCAATTCCAGTTTCAACTAAAACCTTACCGAACCAACTACCAAATATAACTATAACTGCTGTTGAACCCCAACTTTCAGGTCCGCCCTGGAATACTTTAACTTGCGCCATTTCCCAAGTAATTTGTCCACCTATCATACCTAGTGCTACCCATAGGATAGCCATGATTAAGAATCCTAACATAAGATTGCCACCCTTTGCAGCAAAATAAATCAATCCAAAATAAGATAGTAATAATAAAATTCCAATAATTACAGGTAACATTAATATTCCTCCCCTTATAAACTGTTATTTTAATTAATATGAATGACATGTTTCTTTTCTTAGTCACCTCCATAACATATATTAGTTCATTACTTGTAGCTTATTTATTTCTTTTTTCAACACTGCAAGTGTATCTGGATGACATGGATATTCTATAGCTACAGGTATATTTTCGTCGAATATCTCAAGAATGCTTCTCCAAGGTATTTCCCCTTGATCTAATAGCGTCGCTTGTGGCATGTCTTTTATATTTACATCTTTTAAATGTATATATGTAATGTATGGTTTTAACTTATATGCATTTTCTTTTGGATCTTCTTTCTGCCAAAGCCAATTTCCTATATCAAAGGTGCAACTGATTCTCATTCCAAATCTTTCAGCAGCTTTTAAAAATTCTTTAATTTTATAAGCTTGTCCATTTTCTTTTGTCTGGTCATTTTCAATAGTAAGCACTATTAAATACTTATCACAAAGTGAGTTTATTTTATAAACGTTTTCAGAATTTATATCTTTATAGTCACCAATATTTAATTTAACATTTCTGCAGTTCATCTTACTCGCTTCTTTAAATGCTTGTTCAATTTCATCAATGTTTAACTCGCCACCCACATATAAATATCTAGGTACTGAATAGTAAATTTCCATTTGAAGCTGCTGTGAAATATCTCTTATTTCCTGAAGTTCCACATCAAAATCTTTTATAAATTCTCGTCGTACCTCAACCTTATTTATTCCTAAACCGTGAATATCTTTAAGCAACTTTGATTGCTTTACCCCATTATTTAAATCTTCTAAAAATACTAAGGTATTTATTACTATATTATTCTTTTGCATATCATCACCCCACTATTTTGAATTTCCTATTATAAGCTTAGCCTCAAGCTCTTTGTACTTTGGCTTACCTTTACTTTTCCCAGTTATTCTTTTTATAAGCATCTTAGCAGATTCTACACCAACTTCATAAGAATGATGTGAAATAACTGGCATCTCAGAATATACAAGGGTTGCCCAACCCCAATCTTCAAAACCACATACATAAAAATCTTCTGGTATTTTATATTTGGATTTTTTTATACCTTGTAGCACGCTTAATAGGATAACTCCATTAATGGTAAATATAGCTTTAAGTTCGTCTTTATATGAATTATTAAACTCTGCAATTGCTTTAATGGATGTACTTTCATCCTCTGAATCAATAGTATATATTAGATTATTAGCATCTACATGTAGTAACTGCTTCATAGCATTTAGGTATCCACTCCTCCTAAGATATCTTGCTCTATTCCCACATGGCTCCTCAGTAAAGAAAGCAATGTTTTTATAACCTTTTTCAACTAAATACTTTATTGTATCAAAGGTTATGTTATAGTTGTTTATAGCCACGGAGTCAATTTTTAAGTTCTCCATAGTTCTATCCGCAAGCACTAAAGGTACCCTTGTTTCATTAACCTCAACTAAAAACTCATCGTTATATCCAGTGGTATTTACAATAATACCTTCAACTCTATTATCCATTAAAGACTCAATATACTCTCTTTCTTTTTCCGGATCATTATTTACATTGGATATAACCACTTGATACCCATGATCTTTGCAAGTATCTCCAATTCCCTTAAGTAATATTGAGGAGAACTGACTTCCTATATCTGCTATTATTACTCCAATCAATCCACTCTTTTTTGACTTTAGTGTTTTTGCAACATTGCTTGGTCTGTATTTAAGTTCTTCTATTACACTTTGTATTCGTTTTCTTGTATCCTTTGACATAAACTCGTATTTACCATTTAAATATCTTGATATAGTAGTTTTTGATACCCCTGATACCTTAGCCACATCATTTATTGTTGTTAAATGTTTTTCTTTTTCCATAATCTCTCCTTTAGTAATCAGTTAACGAAACCGGTTAACAAAGCTACGAAACCGATACACATAAATACTATGAGTACATAATATAACAAAATTTATACAAAATCAATAGTTTTCTGAAATTTCTAAAAATTTTACACCTTTAATTAAAAATTTCTATACTCTGATATACAATAATAGCCACAAGCTAGTTTTTGCACTAACTTGTGGCTTTATTATTATAACTTATAGATATAATATTTTATTCACCCATTCCATGAAATTCCCATCCGGATAAAACACCATTTGAATAATACATATTATTTAATTGATACGTATCTCTACCTTGAATAGTCATTGTTAAGTCATAGTTAGTACTATAGTTTCCCATATATGGGGAAAGTGAGCGAAATGGAACTCCATCATAAAGAACTTCAGCACCACAAGCACAAGCAGATCTAGTCATAAGAATTCTCGCTCCTTGAGGGGTATTACCTATAACCATTTCTTTAGCCCATGATACATGTACGCCATCGGAATAAATGGTACAATTTCCTTGCAAAGGTACAGCATTAACAGTGGCGATATTAGTAAAACCACCCCCGATAATTGTTGCAAATAATACTAAGAACATAACGAATTTTAATTTAACATTCATTTTTTTAAAGTTCATAAAATTAATCCCTCCTATTTTTATTGATACCAATTTAAAAGTAAATCGTCATTTACATTTAATATCGTTTTAAATATTGTATATAGGCATTTTGCTACCTGCTCTCATTAGAATTTTCTAGTTGTAACCGCGATTACGGAACCTATATCCTTCTATTGATGTACTACTTGTAGTATTAATATGAGAAACATTTACAGTAGCTGTTCCTAATGACATCCAAAATCCTGGATTCCAAGTTGCATATCTTCCTAGTGGACCAACCGTTTCGCCACTAGTCTCAACTGCATTATTTTCTGTTACAATTACTTCCTTACAAGCTTGACATTGATATGCAGAGCCATTACTAAATATGGTTACTCCGTTTACACGTACTATTCCGCGACCTAGAGCTAGCATATCATGTCGCCCACCGATTACTGAACCAGAACAATACATAACATAAGCTTTGGCTGGGATTGTATTAGTAAAAACAATACCTAGCATCATAATTAGTGACATGACTATAGAAATATTCTTTTTCATTTGGATCTCCTCCTTTTAACATTGTGTATTATTTATATTTTTGGTAGCAACGGTTGCCATTTGAGTAGGCATCAAACATCCCAACATGCTACTAGATAGAGCAATAGAAAAATTTGTTGCAATTCGTTTTGTTCTCATGATTAAACTTCTTTTTTATTTGATTTTAATTTTTTATAACGATAGATATTTAAAATAGATCCTATGCTGACAAGAATTAAATTTTTAGTTTTTTGCTAATTTTCTTACAAGAGACATTAAAATTATCCCCTTTATGTAATTATTTTTCAATATATTGTACAAGCTTGTCTGTAATCGTTATAACATGTCTAAATATAAAAGTATATAGATATATCATGAAACGGCATTTTTAAGACATAAACGTAATAATATTGTAAATATTTTCAAATTGTGTTTGTACTACTTCAATTTTGAATGTTCTAAACCTATATTTTGATACTGTTTTAAAAACTCATATATTCTTCTTCAATAAGCTGTATAATTGAATTAGAAAACAATTTTACAATATTATGTGTTTAGGTTTAGTATTAACTAAAATAAAATATGTGAATTGAGGTGAATGCTTTGGAGAAGTGGGAATATACAAGTATTAAAGTTGAATCGAAAGGGATTATGGGCGGAATACTAGATATAAGTCATTTTGATAATGAACTTAATAACTTTGGAGAACAATGTTGGGAATTAGTGTCGTGTTTCTCAACTACTCAAGATGGTGGAAAATGTAGAGAAATTGTCGCAGTTTTTAAAAGAAGGAAATAAGTATGCTTTCTAAGACATCATAAGGGAAGCCATATGGCTCCCCTTATCTGTGCATTTTAACTATTTGTTTAAATCGATCTAACTAATTTTTGATAATTTTTCATACGTAGAATCATTTAAATAACCACTATTAGATGAACTATTTATATTAGCTACAAGGGCACTTATTATGGCTGAACTAGCTATAAATAGTAAACCAGTTTGAGGTGCAATCATTGTAAAATCAACCAATCCATGTCCGATTATTACAGCTTGAATGCCCGCTAGCATTGGAACCAACCTACAATTATGTTTATAAAGTATCTTTAAATTTCGAAATAAATTAATCTTCATATAAGCATATATGAACAGCCCAACACTTCCTAGTGAGGTCATAATAGTAATCCAAATATTATGGCCATGGTATAATGTTGCATAATAGTAGCCCTTCATAAAATATGCTCCCTGGTCGGTAATTCCCATAAGCCCCCAACCTGTAATAGGTTTAAGTTTTATCATTTTTAAACATCCATTCCATATTCCAAGACGACTAGTAAATGAACCATCAAAATTATGGCCAATTACATTTTCTAAAATCTGTGGGGGCATAAACGTAACTATAGTTGTAAGTATAAATATTATTATAAAGGGCCACATATCTTTTTTATTACCTTTAACAAGATAAAAAGTAAAAAGTCCAAATAACAGTCCCATAAATGCACCACGTGATCCTGTCAAATACAAAGCAATAACAAAAAAAAATGTTGCTATTTGATAAAATAGTTTTGTTGTTTTAGATGTAGTGCTACAGAAATAAAGACTTAAAAGAATCATTATGGCAAACCAATTACCCGCTACATTGGGGTTTCCAAATGTACTATATATTCTGTCATTAAATACTGGTTGAGATGTAATTTTAAGAAATTTAGCCCAAATATTATAATTAAAATACACATGTATAGCTTTCTCAATAATTCCAAAGATCGCTGATAGCAGTGAAAAAAACACTAAATATCTGCATATTTTTTCTACCTTATTTTCATTCTGAAAATAATTTTGTAAAAAAACGCTTATACATAGATATATAAAGAAAATAAAAGATAAAGCAATTGACATAAAGCTATAATTTACAACTCCTACTATCAAAGACCAGATAAATAGTAAACAAAGCCCTATATTCCAGTGATTTTTGTATATGATCGTTTTTTTAAACAACACCATATATGTCATATATATAGCTGGTATTATGTTCGTATAAGGGGACATGACTGTTAATAAAACTAAAATACCTATAATAAAACCCACTTTCTTTTATAATGAAATACCAACAAATTTAATTATAAATAGCAATGCTATACCAACAATTATTCTATAAATAGCGAAAACCTTCATAGGTTTTTTCTTTAAATACGAAACAAATTTTTCCACCACAATTAGTGCCACTAAAAAAGCAGTTACAAACCCAATAAATAAAGTAATAATTTCTCCACTACTAAAATTAATTCCACTTTTAAATAGTGTTAATGCTGTAGCGCCAAACATAGTTGGTATTGCTAAAAAAAACGAAAATTCCGTTGCAGCAACTGTAGAAACGCCACTAATCCAACCTCCCATTATTGTAGATGCTGACCTAGACATTCCTGGCCATAGTGCAAAACATTGAAAGCAGCCTATTTTAAATGCCTGTTTGATACTTATTTTCTCTATACTTTTTGTTTTATCCTCTGACCTAAATTTATTTTCTATAATAATCATGAGAATTCCACCAACCACTAACGCCAAAGCTACGGTGGTTGGATTGAATAGGTATTTATCTATTTTATCATTAAAAAGAAATCCTAAGACTGCAGCCGGTATAAATGCAACTATAATATTAGTCCAAAATTTTATGCCTGAGGGTTTTGCCTTAAAAAACTCCACAACTGAGCTCCATATTTTATTCCAATATAAAACTATAATTGCAAGAATAGCTCCTAATTGAATGACTACCTCAAAACTATTTGCAAATGCACCTTTGAAATTTATAACATTTCCAACAATTATCATGTGTCCAGTAGATGAAATAGGAATAAATTCTGTTATCCCTTCTACTATAGCTATTATTATAGCCTTAAAAACTAATATAATGTTCAAATCCATGTAATATACACTCCTTATAACTATAATTTATAAATTTAAAAAGCGACGAGCTTTTCAATATATCCTTCTTGCAAAATAATAAAAAAATTTTCATCACAATACCCCAATTTAGCTATTTTTTTCTCATGCTTTACATTATCTATTAGTAAGATTAAAATTACATTAAAAAAGTCTTATTTTTAGATTAAGAATTATATTAGCTTATAATAAAAAAAGTATATAATTATAAAAACATCGAAGGAGAATATATGAGGAAACTTAATGAAAAAGATACTATATTTGCAAGAATGAATTATAAAGAAGGAAGCAAAATTTATAAAGATTATTATAGTAATAACCCTCATTTAAAAGAAGTTGATGATTCATTAAGAAGCTTACCAAATTAAGGGATTTCCTAAGTTTTATGGTGCAAAATTAGTTGGTATAACTGAAATGAAAGATTATCATTATTATTCTCATAGGGGAATGTTTAGGGACTGATTGTAGTTTATGTATAGCTAATTGTCCATTTACTTATGGTATATCAAAAGATTTAATTTCTAATATTAAATTCTTCTCAGAAATCAGGCAAAATATTTTAAAAGACTTTGAGGAAAAGCTAGAATATTGCATTGAAATAAAAAATGATGGAATTTATATTAAAGGAGGGATAAGTATGTCAACTAAAATAAATATAGTGTTAATAATATTTATATCATTAATATTTGGTATATTTAATTTTAAAGTTTTTTTTATAGGAAATGAACCTAATTTAATTCAAGCATATGTTTCTGTATCATTTATTATTATATGGCTTTTATATAGTTTTACAATGAGTTATAAAAAAGCAGAATATTTTTTCAGATTTATTACTTTATATTGGGCAATTGGTTTAATATTAACGTTCATTGCATTATTTCTTGGGTGGTTTATACTAATAATTCCCTTATCATGTATATTTCTAACACCACTATATGGCTTACGTTATTTTTTAAATGAACCAATAAGTAGTAATTTTTTCTACCTTGCTATTTTCATAACATACTTATCTGGAACTTTTGGTTATTTTTTAGGTAAAATTGTAAGATGTTCAAAATAATCTTCATTACACGCATTAAGACGAGTATTAAAAATATTCGTCTTTTTTTGCTGTAGGAGATAAAAATCACTGTTCCTTATAATTACAATACTTGCTCAATTTATAAACAATCTTCCATACCATACATCTTACAATAGATTTTTTTTAGAAACTTAATAATTCTTAATACTTTCCTTTAATAATTCTTAATTTATTTGTTATAAAATAAAAAATAAAAGTTTGTTTGTAAGGGGAGATTAAGTATGTTTAAGTTTATAAAAGAATTTATTAAAAACCCAAAATTTATTGGAGCAGTGGCACCAAGTAGTGAATATTTAGCTGAAAAAATGATAGAAGATATTAATTTTAAAGAATGCAAGTGTATTATAGAATATGGCCCAGGTACAGGCGTTTTCACAGAAAAACTCATTGCAAGAAAAAAAGAGAATACACTATTACTTGTTATTGAGAATAACAAACAATTTTATGAGGATTTAATTTGTTTGTACAGCTACAAGGAGAATGTTAAAATTATAAATGATGGGGCAGAGAATATTAAAAAATATCTAAGACAATATAATATTAAAAAGGTAGACTATATTGTATCAGGGCTTCCTTTTACGGTATTGCCACCAACCATTTCAAATGTTATATTGAAGAATTCAAAAGAAATATTAAGCTAT
>Ga0209125_1001622_pt1 | contig 20095 bp, 15 predicted proteins | sample BarGraIncub1131A_FD_184503 | JGI IMG/M metagenome (GOLD analysis project Ga0209125, IMG submission 184503) | Arctic peat soil microbial communities from Barrow, Alaska - Barrow Graham LP Incubations 11-31A (SPAdes) (version 2) | ecosystem: Environmental > Terrestrial > Soil > Wetlands > Peat...
AGGTGCTTATAGCCAATTTGTAAAGCATATTCAATGGATTTTATTCCTTCATTGCCCGTTAAGCGGTAAGTGCCAAATCCTAATGTTGGAACTTCTATTGATTTGGTTATAATTTTTTCAGAAGCCATATTTAACTGCATTTATATTATTACAAATATAGCTAATATCAATAACTTATTGTTAGAACAAGGCTGATTTAAATTAGGACCTAAATTAATTCTGCTTTGTCAAAGGTTGTTGGAATGACAGGTTATAGATAACCTGAATTGACAAAGAACAGGGGAAATTTGAATGTGAAATTAACTACTACAATAAATGGGGATATTAACAGTCATAACATATTTATACCATCAGCTTTGAAGAATGATAATTTGATATAATCTAATTACTTTGAGGATTAAGCCGTTTGTTTTCAGAAACCATTTCATTGAAGGACTTAATAATCGATGGTGCGAGTTTGCTTTTCTGAATCCATTCCATGTCCCCATATACTCCGGCTTCATCGGGGTTGAAAATCTTAAACCCAATGGCTTTTGCCAATTCTGGTTTGAGTTTAAATGTTTGGTTTTTTGCATCAATAGTTCCAGGGCTTTGAACTAAGGAAGATTTGTCTCTGCCGGCATTAATCCATTCGATGATAGATTTACCATTAAAATTAAAAGGAGCATCATTTTCAAACCAATAACAATTTCTATCCATTTTTACATTGATTTTAAACCAGGGTCCCTGTAATAATACACCTTTATTTCCTACTACAATATTGTTTTCAAAAGTGAAAGAGAGATGAGGTTCAACGCGTGTGCATTGTAATTGGTAATTATCGGCAAATGCGAATATATTATTCCGGATTATATTCTCCTTTCCATAGTGTTGATGAAAGCCTCCTGTTTTGGTATTCATAACGAGATTATTTTCCATTCTGATATTTGAAGTTCCTTCGTCTGGATATAAGCCCCATCCACCATAAGAGTATGAATAGATGTCATATACTACATTGTTACTCACTTCAGTGCCTTCAGATTGCCCCAAAGTATAAACCCCTGCCATATCGCTTAATAGAGCCCATCCGATGTGGTGTATGCGATTATACATAATTTTATTGTTTTTCGCAGGACTAAATGCATATCCCCAAACCCATCCGACCGATACTCCTGTATACCTAAAATCTCCTATGTCATTATGCCTGATTGTGTTGTTTGCACTTTGTCCTATCCAAACACCGACTCCACTGGGGAAGTTATACCCTCCCGAATGAATAATACAATTTTCAATAGTGATATTGTGTGTGCTCAACCGGGCATCTTTTGGGATAATAGTTTCTCCGATTCGAATTCCACCAGCCCCCAAATCATAAATCATACATTGTTTCATAGAACAATCTGAGCAACCACTCTTAAACCAAATTCCATGTTGACCAGTATGTCCTATTTCGCACTGATCGAAATAAATATTTCTTGCTCCATTAATCATAATTGCAGCTTCAACGGTTGAAGCTGCCTGAATCGGTTCAAATCCTTCCTGATGCAACGAATAGTTAGAATACAAAAAACTTAAACCTTTAAAAGTAATCTTTTCGACCTTTTTATTATTTAGGGTATCACCCTCGATAATTAGTAATTTATCCAGTTTTGGAAGAGAAATAATAGTGGTTAGTTTTTTATCTGATTGTGAAGGAATGTATTTTAATATTCCTTTTTCAAAATACCACTCTCCAATAGTATCGAGTGCGGCAGGATAATTTTCAAGGTAAAAACGCGTCATTTTCCCTAATTGGTTCCAGGGTTGCATTTTCTTCCCTTCACTGATAAACTCTCCGTTATCGTTACCTTTTTTCGTTAGAAACCTGATCATATTGTCCCATTTGAAAAAAGCATTAAACCGGACTTTTCTTAATTGATCAGGTGATAATTCACTTATAGCTTTAGTTGCATTTTGAGGAAAATAAAACTGTTGTGTAGCATTTTCAATTGGTTGGTCAATGATTTTATCTGCTATATTTTCCTTGACGGAATCCAAATTAAAGAAGCCCCGATTAGGTGTTCTGGCTTTTGTTGCACGGTTTCCATTGATATATACATCAAAAAGGTTATCTCTATACTGTGGAATCCGAAATGTCCAAAGATTACTATTTAATTGGGTAGGTTTTAAATTGCTGGCACCCGAAATAATTGGTTTCTCGCCTTTTGCAGCTTCATATGTTATTTCTAAATTTTCATTACCACTATCCTCTTGGGCGAATAATAAGGGTTGATTAAGTTCATAAGTTCCCCCATGAATGATAACCTTGATCAGACCATTGGTTTTAGAAAGTATAAGCGTTCTGACCTTTTTTTGAGCCTCTGCAATTGATTTGAATGGATTTTTAATACTACCATCTGATTTCAAGGAAACATTTGGTGATACATGAAGCGTAATAATCTTTGAAATAGTATCAGCAAATGCATTATTTACAAAATGGTTCTTAATATTGTTACTAGAAGCTACACTCTTTTGACTGTAAAAGGTCAATGATAGAAAAATAACGATTACAAATCCCGAAACTGTTTTTATTTTCATATTGGCAATTGATATTGAATATACTTATGTATCTTAAAATTGGACAATAAGGATAAAAAAATAAAAATCCTTTTTTCATTCCAAAGATAAAATTAATATTTGTCAACTATTCATTTAAAACTGTTACTAAATCTGTGAGTAATTATTATAATGGGAATAAATTCTACCTTACAAACTGAAATACATGCAGTTGTGATTACTTTATCTCTTTTAATTTCTTTTTTGCTTCTTCATACTTTTCAACATCCAGAATATATATGCCATGCCCAATCCCCGCTACTTCATCCAGTTTGCTGACCGTAAAAGCGATAAACTTTCCATCATCACTGACTACAGGATTGGTTGCTTTATATTTTCCGTCTTCATTAAAATATGTTACCCGTTCCCAGGTACCACTATTGTCCAGCTTAAGCTTATAAAGATCGATATTTGATGTTTTTGGATTGTGCTTGTTGGATTCTACCAGTGTATATTGGCCATCCGGAAAAATGCCTTCAGGTTCATCATAGGACCCTGGCGAATTCGAATAGTTGACTAATTCTCCGGTTTTTAAATTCAACCCCATGACTTCTGTTCCGCCATTGGTTGCTTGAACGGTGAGCTCCTCTTCATTGACGGGACGGAAATTCTGTGGTTCCAACACAGCGTTTTTTATTTCGCCTTTTGAGTTATCCAGCACGACTCGTTGGTCTTTGATCTTTGGTTTTCCCGATGAGTAATCAATATCGGCAAGCCAGAGTTGCCAGTACCTGTTTTGATCAGGATAGTTGCCATGATGTTCTGCCCATACAATTTTTAACTTGGTTCTTGACACGGCTGGCCCTTCCCAAATATACTCACCTAAACGAACGGGCGGACTGTCTAGTTTCTTACTTAGCACCCATAATTCAGTAAGTTTGAACCTGGCTTCTTTCCAGTTGTCTGATGAAAAGTTTTTAGGCCCGAGCAACAATATGTCTCCATTGCTTAAATATAAAGCTCTCAGATAACCCCCGTGATAATAATGATGGGTCAGAGGTCGAATAGTTCCAGTTGCGACATCCATTTCAAACACATCGCCAAATGATTTACTTACAAATAAAACCTGTTTACCATCGTGAGACCAATCGGGCCTCTCTCCAAAGTAATTCATGCGTTTGATATAGGATGGGAATTCAGAATCTGTCCATGCTTTCACCTTTCTCTGCTGAGCAAATGTTATCCCCACACTCAAACAAGCAATTAAAAGAAGAATCACTTTTTGAATGGTTTTTCTGACGTTATTGATAAGTATTCTCATGGTTTATTTCTTTAGAATAGGTTGTTTGATCATTATTGACAAAGGTTAATAGTGTAAGTTATTGTTCATCGGTATCTTATGGCTGACGCAAAAGGTAAATCAAAATAACCATTGGCCTTATCTCATTCCATAAAGAAAGAAGATATTGTTATTTGCGCCTGCTTGTTTTAAAACGATCAAATAAACACGGAACGCTATATAACTTCATTCTGAGGCTTTCAAATTGGACTTTAGTATTACAAACTTACATAATAATTTCTTTCATACACTGATCGATTAAAAATAGAAATGGGCTATCAGGGTCAATAACTATACGAATTCAAGAATAAAATGTATATCGGAAATTTATGAATTATTCAATAAATATGGTTTTTTCCGAAAAAACTAATTATCTAATCCAAGAGAAAACAGAAGTATGCAATAATTAAAAATGTACTTGTATTTGACAATAAAATATTATACCTTTAAAGAGTATTAAAAGTTTAGGTTTAACATGTTGTGAAGATTATTTTTTTAACTTTGATTCATTTATAACGAAGCAAAATAAATCTTTAAAATATAATTGGCAGGAATGCGGTAATATATTTATGAATTAAATATTCCTTAAATAACTAAATCGATGAAGCACAATTACACGATTTACCCGGTACTTATCACAGGACTATTATTGTTATTTATTTTTAGCTGCAAAAAGGAAGCTCCTAAGTCGGCACCTACTATTACAGTTGCAGCAATAACCAATATCACAGCTACGTCAGCAACATGTGGAGGTGATATCTCAAATGATGGCGGTGCAGCCATAACCGCTCGAGGGGTATGCTGGAGCACCACTGACAGCCTTCCCACTATTGCAAGCAGCAAAACATCTGATGGAATGGCTGTGGGCTCATTTACCAGCACACTTACGGGGCTTACAATGAACACGAAATACTTTGTACGAGCCTATGCGACTAACAGCGCAGGAACCAGCTACGGAAACACAATAAGTTTTATTTCCAAAGGAATCCCTGTGATTTCTACTGCAACATTATCCACTTTTACAGGTGCACAGGCCACATCCGGTTGTTTAATAACCAGTGACGGGGGTTATACTGTTACAGCTAAAGGAATATGCTGGAGCACAAGCGCTAACCCGACTCTTTCCAACAGTTATGTGTTAAGCACTTCCACTTCGAGTGTACTTATCAATCTTACACCCGCAACAACCTATCACGTTCGTGCTTATGCAACTAACAGTTTGGGTACTGCCTATGGAAATGATTTGAGCTTTAACTCCGGACAGGTTCTTGGTTCTAACTATGGGGGTGGTTTGGTGGTTTACAACAATGGGAGTGGTGGAGGTTTAATATGTGCCAATGCAAATCAGAGCAGCGGCGCACCATGGGGTTGCCAGGGAACATTTATAACTCTTACTAATACCGGCGTTGGAACCGGACAAGCTAACACAACAGCTATAGTCAATAACTGTAGTACGACAGGTACTGCAGCGCGAATATGCAATGATTTGGTGCTCAATTCTTACAGTGACTGGTACTTGCCATCCAATGATGAGATGACTCTTGTAATAGCAATCATTCATCTCACTCAGGGAGTTATTTTCTGGTCATCATCGGAAACTGGTGCTGACGGTGCATACAGTCCGGGGAAATACGATGGCGCTGGAATAGGTGGCGGTCCGCCGGCAGACTATAAATCTATATTGCATCTGGTAAGAGCAGTGCGTACGTTTTAATTTTGTTTAGTCATATTCTCCCACACTAATTGTGTATCTTGTTTTTATTTTTTAAAAGGTAGAAAACTCGTCCATATACGAAGGAGTGGTTCATTCTATTTCCTGTCAAGTATTAAATTAGTTGATTTAATATTTTAATTGTTCATCTGTTTTATATGCGGCAGGTTAAATCTTCCTTTAATTTACTTCAGCCTTTTAAATCAGAATAAAGCATGAACATATCTGCAACATCCCTGTTCTATTGGTCTGATAAAATCATAAAATGAGGAAAACAGGGATTTTCTATGGAGGAACAGAAAATGGCAGTACAAAGTCTGTCACTGATAAGCTGGCAAATTTGTTGAATGTTTCTTCTGAAGATGTAGTCAATATTGCTGATGCTAATATTGAAACATTGAATAAATACGATCGTTTAATATTTGGAACTTCAAGCTGGGGAATTGGTGGGGCTCATTATGACTGGGAAAATTTTGTTGATCTACTGAGTGATGTAGAATTTAACGATAAGAAAGTAGCCATATTTGGATTAGGGGATCAAAAACAATATCCGGAGAGTTTTGTGGATGGAATGGGATTGATTTATTGCAGGCTTGACGCTAAAGATTGTGTTGTAGGATTTACTCCCATTGAAGGATACAATTATTATTTCAGCATGGCCGAGAGGAATGGTCGTTTTGTGGGTCTGGCTTTAGATGATGACTCTCAACCTGAACTTACTACTCCACGCTTAGAAGCTTGGGCTGTTCAACTTAAAAATGAATTTGAATAATTTTTTGATTGATGTATTGGTCTTTTATTCTGTTTTCTGGTTGAAACCCATTATCTTCATTGATAATGGGTTCCTTTTTTAAATCAAACCTATTAGTAAATCCTTTTATTTTTCTGCAGGTATGCCATTATCAGGAGTCCTTGCTAGAAACACTTCACGATCTTTAAGGAGAGGTCTTAAACGGTAGAGATCTTCCAGATTGAGCGTTCCTATAACAAAGTTATGATCGCGGCTTTTATATGATTCATGAATGTTAGTGAAAGGAATTAATTCAAGATCTTCCTTATGCCTGTAACGGTAATATATTTCTATTGGGATATTCCGGGTGTAGTTGGTTTCTATTTTTTGAAATAATTTTTTGTACTCATACCTGTATTCATATGAGTTTGCTGAAATATCAGATAATACTGCAGAACCAGTAGGATGTCCACCTGCACCCCTGCCATAAAAAAATTGTTTATTTGAAAAAGCAGCTTCTGCAATCACGCCATTGTATTCGTTCTCCACGTTGAAAAGGAAATGTTCCTGTTTAATGAATTGGGGAATGACATAGGATGCGATAGTTGATTCATCGATTTTACGAACCGTAGGTACCAATTTTATTTTTAATCCTTTTTCTCTTGCATATTGCAGATCGAATGTTGAAATTGATGAGATGCCATAAGTAAAAATTTCTTCAGGATCCAGAAATAAGCCAAATGCATGAAGCGTGATGATTGCCAGCTTGTCCCTTGCATCCAGTCCTTCAACATCAAGCGATGGATCAGCTTCCAAAAAGCCCAGCGCCTGGGCCTCTTTCAGCACAGTAGCGTATTCAATATTTTCATTATACATCTTCGAAAGGATGTAATTAGTTGAACCATTGAAGATTCCTTTTACAGAAAGCAACATTTCATTGTCATAATACTCTTCAAGGTTACGGATGATTGGAATACATCCACAGCATGATGCTTCGTATAACAGAGATGTTTTATATTTTTTTTGGAGTTCTATCATTTCTGGCAGATGTTGGGCAAGCATCTTTTTGTTAGCAGAAACAACATTCTTTCCGTTCATCAAAGACTCTTTCACGATTGAATATGCTTCATCAGCATCACTAATCAGTTCAACAACAAGATTAATTTCAGGATCATCAAGGATAACTTTTTTTTCAAAAGTAAAGTGATCTGAACCTATACGGCGGGGTTTATTCTTGTCTTTTACACAAATCTTTTTGATATCTGTTCTGAAACCACGACTGTTAAGCAACACATCATGCAGTCCCTGACCAACACAACCATATCCGAACATTCCAATCTTAACTCTATTCTGCATGACAATAACTTTTGCGTTGATAAAATGATTTGATAGCGAAATCCAGTTTCTCATTTTCTAGTAGAAATCCATCATGACCATATAATGAATCGATTTCATAATATTCGGCCCCGGGTGTATAGGATACATGAGATTTTACCTCTTCAGGTGTAAAAAGAAGATCTGAAGAAATAGCCACGTATAATGTATGTGCTTTAACTGACGCGAGTGCAACTGCGATTCCGCCACGGTGACGGCCTACATTGTGACTATCGAGCGCTTTGGTCAGGTACCAGTATGAATGTGCACTAAACCGTCTTATCAATTTTTGCCCCTGATATTGCTGATAAGAACTGGCTTTGAAATCATCAAATTTATTGATATCCGTCTCAGCCTGCGTATGATTATAGGTATTTTGATTGCGATAGCTTAATAACGCTATTGAACGGGCTGCAGCCAATCCTTTTTGACCGGCATCTCTCTTCCTTTCATAAAAGGAAGGATCAGCTGTTAATGCCAAACGTTGGGATTCATTAATTGCTATACCCCAGGGAGAAAATACTGCTGATGTTGCTATAATAAGCAAATGTTTTATCAGGTTTGGGTTCATAATACACCATTCCAGTGATTGCTGCCCCCCAACAGATCCACCCACAATAGTGTGAATACCTTTGATTTGTAAATGTTTCCTTAGCCGTTCATGGGCATTAACCATATCACGGATGGTCACAATTGGAAAGTCAAGGTAATAAGGCTCCCCTGTAGAGGGATTAATACTTATAGGGCCTGTAGTACCATAGCAGGAACCTAATATATTGGCACAAACGACAAAATATTTTGAGGTATCAAAAGTGAGACCTGGCCCCACCATGCCTGGCCACCAGTCAGCGGCATCAGAATTTGCTGTAAAAGCATGACATATCCAGATCACATTGTCGTGATCTGGATTTAACGTGCCATATGTGTGATAACAAATTTCAAGTTCAGGGAGTATTTTGCCGTTTTCCAGACAGAGAGGCTCTCCAAATTTTACTGTTTGAGAAGTTGTCATATTTTATGTAAGGCTTGTTCAAAATCGGCTTTAATGTCATCAATGTGTTCTATGCCTAATGAAACACGCAGTGCATTGGGAAATACCCCTGCACTAATCTGTTCATCGGAAGAGAGTTGTGAATGTGTTGTGGCTGCAGGTTGAATGATAAGGGTACGGACATCTCCTACATTAGCCAGATGGCTTACCAATTCCAGGTTTTCAACAACTTTTTTGGTGTCTTCCAATGAGCCCTTTACCGAAAAACCAAGTACTCCACCAAAACCGTTGTGTAGGTATTTTATACCTAATGCATGATTTGCATCACCCTCAAGACCAGGATAACTGACAGACTCTACTTTAGGATGCTTTTGCAACCATTTAGCAAGTTCCAGCGCATTCCATGAAATACGCTCTACACGTAAAGATAAAGTTTCCAAACCATGAATCAGTAGAAATGAATTAAATGGACTGATGGCAGGTCCCCAATCTCTTAACCCTTCCACACGGGTCTTGATAATATAAGCAAGATTGCCAAATGTTTCAATATATTTCAATCCGTGATAACCTTCACTAGGTTCTGTCAGTTGTGGAAAACGGCCATTGCCCCAATCGAAAGTTCCCCCATCAACAATAACTCCACCAATGCTTGTACCGTGACCACCAATCCATTTGGTTGCTGATTCGACTACAATATTGGCACCATGTTTAAGTGGTTGTACAAGATATCCCGCTGCTCCAAATGTGTTATCTACAATAACAGGGATACCATATTTTTGTCCTAATTTTCCAAAAGCTTCAAAATCAGGAATATTAAAACCTGGATTTCCAATGGTTTCGAAATACAAAGCTTTTGTCTTTTCGTCAATAAGCTTCTCGAACTCTGCAGGATCAAGATTTGGACTGAACTTGACGTGAACGCCAAATTTCTTGAAAGATACCTTAAACTGGTTAAATGAGCCGCCATATAAATAGGGTGAAGAGATAAAATTGTCTCCGGCATCTACGATTGTATTTAATGCGAGAAATTGAGCAGAATGTCCTGATGCAGTTGCAAGGGCTGCAATACCACCTTCAAGGGCAGCAACTCTTTGTTCAAATACATCGGTTGTGGGATTCATCAACCGGGTATAAATGTTGCCAAATTCCTGCAGGCCAAATAAGCGGGCAGCATGATCGGAATCTTTAAATACGTATGAAGTAGTTTGATAAAGGGGTACGGCCCTCGATAGCGTTGTACTCTCTGCTTGTTGATATCCTGCGTGTACTTGTAATGTTTCGAAACGATATTTTTTATTTGTTCCCATAATTGAAATGTATTGTAGTATTTTAAAATCAATTTTAAATTTAAATGCAATTTTTGAAATGGTAATTGGATGTTGTTTTTAATGCAACAAACTCCGTGACTGTGAATAGATCACAGTATTGAGTCAGAACTTGCCGGAAATAAAGTGCTGACTATTGCATTCGCATGCTACAAAATGGAAATACGGGAGAGATAGAATAATTGAAAACAGAAGATGAGCTGTTGTCTTCATTTCCAGAGCATAAGCTCTGCCTGATGGGGTAGGGGGTAGTTGCTTTCATCCTTTAAGTATTTATTTATAATCTCCGCAATTCGCGGATTAGGTATTAGCACCTTTCAGGCAAAGTACCTGAGGTTGCTAGAGGTTCACAGAGCCTATTCTCTCCCCTCTTCTTTATAAATCAAATACCCTTTTTTAAGGAGGATATTTTAGATTTTTGTGATGACAAAATTATTACTTTTTTCTTAATTATTACAAATAATAAAAAATATTTTTAAGAAATTATCTAAATAAGCGTCAATGTGCTTGATAAACAACAATATAAAAAATAAGTTGACAGCCTAGTCATCTGTAATTTTTATTTTTTTAGTATTCTAAGAAAAGTATGAATTTTAATTTTCGGTAGGATAGCTGTTTTAATTTGTAGATTCAAAAGTAAATATTTCCTCAAGGCAAAAAATGGATTAATTTTGTGTATTCTATTAATTTGAATTGTTTTAAAAATTATACCCATGATTATTGCTATACCCCTATTTCGAAAGATTAGCTTTATGTTAGTCATTGCCCTGATCTTAAATGGTTCGGCACAATCACAACAGTATAATCAAACAGACTCTCTCAAAAAACATATATACTATCTTGCTTCTGATGAATTGGCAGGTCGCAAACCCGGAACTCCAGGTATAGAAAAAGCAGCAGCTTATATCACACAGCAATTCAAGAATATCGGCATTAAACCTTTTGCCGGTTCTTATCTTCAGCCATTTAAACTATTGGTCGGTGCCACACTGGATAAAAACAATACCCTTTCATTGAATGATAAGTCTTTAAAATTAGGCAAAGACTTTATCCCTTCAGAAATTTCAGGTAATGGAAAAGCCGATGGATCTTTAGTATTTATAGGATATGGCGTGGATAAGAATTTTGGAAAAGCTAGTTATGAAGGCATAGATGTTAAAGGTAAGTGGGTTATGATTATTCGGGGGAGTATTGATCCAGCGGATAAATCAGCCAGAGCTTTATTAACTGGCGATTATTCAAAAGCGATGACTGCATTTGACAAAGGTGCGATTGGTGTTATGTTTGTTAATCCTTCATGGAATAAAGATGAAAAGATTGAATTAAAGTCTTTATTTCATCGGTCAATGGGAAATGTTAAAATACCCGTCTTAATGATATCTTCAAAGATAGCACAAAAGATGATCAACAAATCCTCTGAGTTTCTAGATACATTTCCTGTGGATAATGAGCCTGCTTCTTTTATCACAGATGCTGTAGTGTCGGGAGAAACATCTTTCCAACTGGTTTATCAAAATACAAATAATATTGTAGGTTATCTTGAAGGAAGTGACCCAAAGCTTAAAAATGAATACATTGTTGTTGGAGGGCATTACGATCATCTGGGAATGGGTGGTGCCAGTTCTCGTAAACCCGACACAATAGCTATTCATAACGGAGCTGATGATAATGCATCGGGAACAGCAGGAGTAATTGAGCTGGCTCGCCGGATAAAGGTTGACAATGGTTCTTTTGGACGTAGTTTTATCTTTATTGCATTTAGCGCAGAAGAATTGGGATTATTAGGGTCACAGTATTTTGTTTCTAATCCAACTGTTCCTGTTACTTCAATAAAAGGTATGATCAATCTTGATATGATTGGTCGGCTAAAAGATATGTTGACTATAGAAGGGACAGGCTCTTCTGCTGAAAGCGATTCTATATTGAATATTCTTGAGAAAGGAAGACCATTTAAAGTAACCCATTCAGCAGGTGCTGCCGGGGGTTCTGATCATACTTCTTTTTATAATAAAGGGGTGCCTGTGTTTTTCTTTTTCAGTGGGATGCATTACGATTATCATACACCTGCAGACAAGGCAGATAAGATTAATTACGCCGGAGAATCTGATATTCTGGATATGGCATATGATTTGGCTAATGTAATAGGTAAATCAAAACCATTGACATATAAACAAGTTGCAACGCAATTCAATACTGGTGCACGAACATACCGTGTTGCGCTCGGGATTATGCCTGATGTATCCGGAAGTCGTAACGATGGTGTTGAAGTGATGGATGCCCGTAAAGGTGGTCCTGCTGAGCAGGCTGGCATTAAGAAAGGCGATTTTATAATTGCTATCGAAGGAAAAGAAGTAAACAACATTACAGAATATATGAACCGGCTCAATCTCTTGAAGAAGGGTGAAAAAGCTAATGTCGGTATCAGACGTAATGGAGAAAAAAAGATTATTGTAGTACAACTGTAAGTGAGCCTAACATTATAATTAATTATGATTCCATTTTTTACCAAACCACTGTTCCTGAAGTTTATTAAATTTGGAATTGTTGGATTTAGTGGTGTATTTATTGACTTCGGTTTTACTTACCTTACTAAAGAATATTTAAAAGCACAGAAATATTTGGCTAATGCTATTGGTTTTACATTAGCTGCTTCAAGTAATTATTACTTAAACAGGGTGTGGACTTTTCATAGCCATAATCCTAATATCGGAGGGGAGTATACGAGATTTTTATTGGTCTCTATATTGGGTCTGGGAATCAGTACGCTGGTTATCTATATTTTGAATGGGAGATTCAAGATGAATTTCTATCTGGCAAAGCTTTTTGCTATTGGAGGTGTTACAGTCTGGAACTTTTTTGTAAATATCATTTATACATTTGCAACATAAAGAGGAATAAATGCTTTTATTGATTTCCCCCTTTTTCTCTCCCGAACAAAAAAAGTGAACTAAAGAAAACCTGAAAATTTAACCCTGCCTGAAGTCTTATACTATCATCTGTTAGCATGGAAATGATCATGATACAAAACAAAGCTGCAAAATAATAGTCCTTGAAAGCTCCCAGATATAGTGGTGGGAAAAAGAGCCAGCATAAAAATATTATTAAACCGGTTATTCCAAAAGCAACACCCATGTAAAGATATTGGTTATGAGAAGGTGACCTGAATTGAACTTCTAATTTCGAATGACTTCTTTCATATTCTTTTGTAAATGCTTCGATCACATCACCAGTACCAACACCAATTAACCAATTTTGCTTTATGATTGAAATAGACGTTTTCCAATATTCCAGGCGTTGTATTTCAGACTTGCCATTGGCATTACCTGTTTTTTTGTATTCATCATAACCCATGAAAAGACCTTCGATGCGAGCAGTCAAATTAAATGGCTGAACCATCCCGGCATTAGCAACCCCCTTCTCTATGTTTGTGATTTCTTCCGTGGCTAATTTAGATAATCCAATAGCATCTTTGCGATATCCCTTTGAATTGAGATAACGTATAATCGTATAACGAAGTTCTTCGCCCTGTAAGTTTCTCCCATAAAAGTTTAATCGGCTTCGTTTCTCCCAGTTTTCTTTTAACTCCTTTTCACACAGATATAACCCAACATATCGACCATTTTCAACCTTAAAATTGATTGTATCATGTATATAAGGATTTCCTGCAGCTGTTAGCGTTTCAAGTTTGGAGAAATTTGGAGGCAAAATATTGAAGTGTCGGTTGTATATGTTGTAAATAAATGAAAGAATTAAAAGAGGAAATATCACCAACAAAGCGTAGGCACATTTACGAAGCCATCTCTTTTTTAGCTGTTGAGAAAAATAAAATAACATATAAAATGAAAAGAATACAAAGAGAAGAATTCCGCTCAGCGATTTAAGAATGAAGAGAAAAATAACAAGCCAACTAATGATAAATAGGTATATAGTTCGTTCAGTTGGTTTTAGTTGTGGTCCTTTTATAAGGAAACGAAACAGAATAAAAATGGCCAGACATACATTCATGCTAAACCTGATGTGTGAAATATAAGGTGATAATTCCCTTGTATCGCCAATCTGTTTTGTAAACAAAATGTAAATCCCTAGCATAGTTCCCATTAGGACACCAATAATAAAAATTTGAAGTATTATCTTGAATTCTTTATCACTAAATGGCTTGATTCCTGTAAAAAGAATAGGAAGGATCAGGAGAGGAAGTTTTTCACGTAGTTCCTGAATTGAATAGTGATAATTTGAACTCCAAAAACAACCAACTAAGTATAGTAAATAGAGTGATGAAAATGCGACTGCAGCAGGATTTTTAAAAAAACAAACAAACTTTTCTCTAATTCCTTTTATTACAAGTTTGCTGTTCGATGAAAAGGTCCTAAAAACTCCATTCTCACGATGAAAAGGAACTCCTTCTATAAACCAATAAATCAACAGGCATTCTATAAAAATAGAAGATGCATAAAGTGATAAAGGTAAAGATGCAGCCAATAAGCTGACAATAATAATAGCAGGTGTAATACGCCCTGTTTTCATATTTGCTTTTGGTTGCTACTTTGACGAATTGACTGGTTCTATTTTTGAACCCGGAAGCACGGAAGCTGTGTTGTTAATCCCTGTATCTGTTTGTATAACTTTTGCAGTTTGATCTGTCATAACAGGTCGGGTTATTGCACTGGTTTTTATCATGGCACCAGGTTTTAATAGTTCCTGATATTTTGTGCGTGTAATGAGTGTCTGACCAGCTTTGTCAAGTTCTTTGTCATACCCGAGTGATGATTCAATTCTGCCTTTTTGAAAATAGTAGCGAGAAGCAATTTCAGATTCAAGGACTTCACAAATTTCGGCTTTAAACTTCATTAAGTCTTCCTTTTTGTCCATACTCATTTTATTTGTCAACGCTTCATATTCGGTCTTTACTGCATCAAAATATTTTTCATGTTCAGCAAGTTTCTTGAAATCGTCGAGTGCACGCTCACTTCGGGTTGTATAACTATAATCCTTATCGCTTAGAAAACCGATGAAGTCTTTAAAATCCTTATCACTTATTCTAAATTGGGAGGCAGGGGCAATAGAAGAATGTCCTTTAATGTATTTATCTGTATAATCAAAAGTCAATAATTTTCCTACCAGTATTGAAGCAATATTGCTGAAGTATCTGGGTTCTATAGTTATATCCGGCTCAATTCCTGCACCATCGTAAACTACCCGACCCACCCTTGTCTTAAAAGGATGCCTGAGTGAATCTGAAATCGGAAGCGACTCTCCACTCGCATCTTTTTTTGAATAATCGATGGCTTGAATACATCTCCCACTTGGTGTATAATATTTTGCAACAGTGACCTTCATCTCACTGTTATAACCTACGGGGACAATATTTTGAACTAACCCTTTCCCAAAAGTACGCTGACCAATGATAATACCTCTGTCCAAATCCTGTATTGAACCGGCAAGAATTTCTGCTGCCGATGCTGTTTCATCATCAACCAGGACAGCGATGGGTAGGCTCAAATCAACAGGATTAGAAGATGTATAGTATGAATGATTTTTATCAACAAGTTTACCTTTTGTTGCAACAATCAATTCACCTTTTTTTACAAAAAGTCCAACAATATTTACTGCCTCATCGAGCAGACCACCACCATTACCCCTCAAATCGATTACAAGACCCTTTAACTTTTTATTTTCTTTTAGTTTTATAAAGGCCTGATTAAACTCATTATATGATCCTTCTACAGTAGAAGCCAGTTTGATATAGCCAATATCATTTTTTAACAAACCGGAATAAGGAACATTGGGTATTGCAATAGTTTCGCGGGTAATTGCTAAATCAATTATTTTTCCAGTGAGTAACTTGCGGACCTTCAGTTTTAAAGTTGTCCCTGCCTGGCCCTTCAGCAAAGCACTTACTTCTTCAACGCTTTTTGTGTCAAGTGATTGATGATCAATTTCGATAAGGCGATCCCCTGCTCTTAAACCAGCTTTGAAGGCTGGAAAGCCTTCATATGGATCAGAAATAACTGTTTCGTTCCCTTTTTTATGAATCAAAGATCCCACACCGCCATATTCTCCCTTTGTTAGTAAAGCAATATCATCCTGTTCGCTTTCGGGAATGTATACAGTATAAGGATCCAATGAAGCAAGCATTCCATCTATACTCTTGCGAATCAAATCTCCATGTTTAAGATTCTCGACATAATTTGCATTCAGTTGCTTATATAGATTAAAATAAATCTCAAGATTTTTAAGGATTTCGAAATTTTCCGGATTGGAAGAATTAACGGGAACTTGCGCCTTTATACTAATCGAGAAGAAAATACTCAATAAAATGAATGCTGATTTCTTTAACATATTAATCGAAATTAATGTTTTGCAATACTTCAGTCGTTTGATAATTAGAAGATTCCCTGTTAATTTTAATCTTGTATGCTACTATGGGACAGGATCATATCCACTTCCTCCCCAAGGATTACAACGTAAAATTCTATTTATCGTCAACCATCCCCCTTTAAAAGGACCATGTTTTTTGATGGCTTCAACACCGTAAACTGAACAACTTGGTGTGAACCTGCACGTTGGAGGAAGTAAAGGTGAAATGGTATATTGATAAATCCTGATGAGCAGGATAAAAAATTTAGACAGAAGCTTTTTCATATTCATCAGTTAAACGTCGTAAAATTAAAATAATTGCAGCTTCTGTTTCATGCGAAGTTATTATTTTTTTACCAGTGAACACTAGTGCCAATGCACACTGTTTTTGTTTTGATTGAATAATCGAATAAAGTGGTCTTTTGTGTTGGCGATAAGCCTCCCTGATCAATCGTTTCATCAGATTTCGTTGCCAGGCTTTCCGTAAAAATCTCTTAGGGACTGCTGGAAGTAACTGTACAGGAACGGAAGTTGAAAAAATAGTGTCAAGCCAGATAACTTTAAAAGGGGTGCTATAAAAAAAATGCCCCTTTTCAAATACTTCTGTGATAAGAGTTCTACTACAAAGGTGTTCTGCCTTTCTAAAAGTTTTACGGGGTATTGGTTGTTGGTTGCTCACACATGCAAAAATAAGTTAGAAAAGGAGCGCATTAACGCGTGCTCCTTTTATTTCTTGTTGTTCTTATGTAAGAATTGTTCAATAGCCATTATCATTGATGGTGCGGTACATGAAGGCGCTTCAACAATCAGTTCAAGCCCTGCATCTTTGGCTGCTACTGCAGTATTTGCGCCAAAAGCACCAATAAATTGTTCTCCCTGTATATAGTTGGGCCAGTTAGTAAACAATGATTTGATACCAATCGGACTATAGAATACCACCAAATCAAATTTCTTTATATCAATTTCGTCCCTCATTATATTAGGTGGGGTCGTGTATATAACTACTTTGCGATAATTGATCTTGTGATCTGTTAATAATGAAATCGGTAGTTCATCATGGTCATTCGAACACGGGAATAAAAATATTTCTTCTTTGTGCTTCAGAATTAATTCCAATAATTGGGGGAAAGTTTGTTGCCCAACAAATATTTTTCTTTTCCGGTATGTAACATACTTTTGAAGATAGAGAGCCGTTGCTTCTGAAATACAAAAATATTTCATCGTATCTGGCATCTCGACACGCATTTCCTTTGCTAGTCTAAACAGATGGTCAACTGAAGTACGGCTGGTTAAAATTATTGCTGAATGATCGAGAATCTGTAGCCTCTCTTTTCGTAGATCACGCGCTTCTACCCCTTCGATTTTGAAGAATTTTCGAAACTCTATGTTTACATTATATTTTTTAATAATGTCTCCATAGGGCGATTTATCAATATCTACCGGTTTAGGCTGTGAAACAAGAATCGTTTTTACTTTCAAGCGAGTATGTATTTAAAGGTTCAACTGTTATACAAGGATAATCCTTGTAAATTAAAACTCTTTAATGATTAATAAAGATTTTTACAACTACAAAAAGTGGTAAAATTTCGAGTGTACAAAGGTACAACATTAAATAGAATAATGAAAATTTTGTATTATGAAGACCTACTAAAAATCCTCTTGATAGGTTTAACAGTAATCCAATCAGTAAGATTGACAACCCAATTTTTGTGTAAAGTTGCGGATCCTGAAAAATTGCAGGTAAGGAAAGGGGTAAAAGAATCAAGCCAATGACCTCATAGTAGACAAGGCCTGTCAGGTTGTATTCGTATGTTGAGGCGTCTGTTTTAAAAACAAATCCCAGGAACTGGATCAGTGTTACTTTTAAAAGCCAGAATATAAGCAAGCCTGCAAATATGGCACAAAAAGTTAATTTAGGATGGATGAGATTAATGTTCAGTATAAAAAGAGTGCCCTGGAAAATAAATATAGTTGCTGTAGTAAAAAAAATGAAAAGTAAACCTAAGGTGATGCGTTCCTTGAAAAGTCCTCCCTCTCTGACAAGTTGGTTTACATATCTTCGGGCAAAAGCTGCATTGAAAATTTGTTTTAATCTTTTAAAATAAAGGAAGTGGATATTCGTATAGATGACAAAACATAGAATAAGGATTCCGGTTAGCCAGCTATAGCCAATATTATTTTTTAATACCGGTTCCAGATTAACTGCATGTAGCTGATTTGAAGTAAAAATAGATTTTTCAGTATGGACAAGTTTTCCCTTGAACATATGTAAAGCAGGGGATTCATTAACTGTTTTAAAAAATTGATTGATATCTAGTTGGGCGAATATTGAATCTGAAGGCTTTGAAAGGGGGTTTGCATAAGGTGGAATCCCTTGTTGGAGACTATCCGGTAATAACGGCTTTAAAGGGCCAAGCAGGGGTGTAGCTTGAGAAATGCTTTCCGTTTGAGCAGCTTTTGATGGTCCGTATTTTAAAGAGTCCTGTTGCATAACTGTTGCAAAGATACAAAATTAGTTACTTGTTATTATCTCCAAAAGTCTAACTAATGCTCTATTAACGCCCTAGGAAACCGTGTAGTTTTATTATATCGAGGTTATTCATTAAAAACAATGTAAAATAAACTTTACTAGTTCCCTTATACGTTCCCCAGGTAATGTTACATTTGCATTTATTTACACACATATACACATACAAAATCATGGTTAAGTTCTTTCTTAAAGATAAAAATTCGGAAGAAGAAACCGCAATCCGAATGCATTGTTTTTACAAAGGCAAAAATATAATAATTTACACAGGTTTCAAAGTACTTCCTGATAACTGGGTAAGAAGTGAACAAAAGGTTACATCAGATCTTAAAAAATACAGAAATGGGAAAAAGATAAACAATGTTCTTTATAAAATGAAAGAAGAAGCAGAAGCAACTTTTTTTGAAGTAAAAGATTCAGGAAAAGTTATAGATTCAGAAATGTTTAAAGATATTCTTAAACAAAACTTGGCAGGTAAAAATTTAGGGGTGAAGGGAGAACCCGGATTTATTGATCGATTAATTTCTTACACAGATAAAGAGGAATCTCTTAAAGGAAATAGGTTTGTGCATAAGTTGAGAGCTACTGTAAAATTGATAAAAGACTTTGATAAAGACTGGACATCTTTAACACTTAGTTCTTTTAATTTTAAATACTACACAGAGTTTACGAATTTTCTCTTACTTGAGTGCGGGTATGCCCCAAACTACATTGGGGGAATAGTTACACAGTTAAAGAAATTTCTAAAGTATACTTTCAGGGAAGGGTTACACAAAAACATCGACTACCTTGATTTTAAAATAATAAAAATAGAAGTGGACACAGTTGCATTAACCCCTAAACAAGTACATCAGATATGGAATTTGAGTATAGAGAATGATTTGCTCTGTCGAATAAGAGATTTTTTTATAGTGCAATGTACAACTGGATTACGTTACGTGGATGTAACAAAACTAACTCGTGCTAATGTTAATAAGTGGACAAACACTTTAGCTGTCACAACTACTAAGACTAAAGCTAGAGTAATAATTCCAATACAGCCTATATTGTGGAATATAATTAACAAATATGAAGATAGCTTCCCTAGAAAGGTTTATGCAGGTGCTCTTAATATAAAAATAAAAGAAATCGCAAAAAGTGCAGGGTTAATATGTTTATTTCAACCGAAAAGGATACCAGTATTTCATTCCAAAAGTATACCATTTTAAATTAAGAACAAAGGTAATC
>Ga0209125_1001623_pt1 | contig 20093 bp, 18 predicted proteins | sample BarGraIncub1131A_FD_184503 | JGI IMG/M metagenome (GOLD analysis project Ga0209125, IMG submission 184503) | Arctic peat soil microbial communities from Barrow, Alaska - Barrow Graham LP Incubations 11-31A (SPAdes) (version 2) | ecosystem: Environmental > Terrestrial > Soil > Wetlands > Peat...
TTGCCAAGGTCGTAGATGAAATTCCCGATGGTGTCCTCTGACAACACCTTGAAGTTATTGTAAAAACTTTGGTTGGCTGTGAGAATCTTTAGGTTGGGGTCCAGTACCAAAAGGGGTTCGCGCACGGCTTCTATAATGTTCTCGGCATATTCCAAGTCATGCTGAAGTTTTTTTAGCATGGTCTGTTCTCCTTCGCTCTGATTGGTGGAGCGGCTTTACAGCCGCAGGATACTCCCAATGTGGCTCCGTGGAATGTGGGGTTTGATGTCTAATGGAACGGTAACGTACGCTAAGGAGCCTAGAACAGCTCTATTCGCGGGTTAAGCGGTCAAAACCCTGCCTTTGGGATAGCTTTAATGAAATGTTTTGACATTGCTTGTTGTAACGTTCTCGGGTATGACCTGTCGGCCGTTTTCATGCCCGGTCATGGCCCGTGCTCTAGTTTGGGGCGGCAGGTAGCCAGATATTGAAGGTTGCACCAGCATCAGAGGAGTTATGGGCGCTGATATGGCCTCCATGCCTACTGATAATGGCGTGGCAGACGCTTAATCCCAGGCCTCGCCCTTTGTGTGAGTCCATTTCTTTGGTGGTATAGTGGACCCCGGATCGAGGACAATAGTTTAAGATGGTAGCCTGACCAAAAAAAGGAGCAGGCTTTGAGTGAAAAGAATCGTAAAACCTTCAACGGCCAATTCAAGGCCAAAGTCGCACTGGAGGCGATCCGCGGGACGAAGACTGTCAACGAAATCGCCCAGGAGTTCGGTGTTCATCCGACACAAGTGGGCCAGTGGAAGAAAGAACTGCAAGAGTCTGCCTCTGGGGTCTTCGACACCAAGCGCGGCCCCAAGCCGGTAGATCCGTCTTCCAGCCAAGATCGGCTCTACTCAGAGATCGGGCGGTTGAAGATGGAACTTGACTGGCTAAAAAAAAAGCTGGGGATCAGCCCTTAGCTGACCGCAAACTGTGGGTCAGCCCCCACAAGTCCTTAGCGTTGGCCAGGCAATGTGAGCTAGCGGGTGTCGCCCGTTCCACTGTGTATGCGCCTCATCTGGTCAGAGAACCAGATGCCTTGACGTTATTGCTGCTGGCCGCAATTGATGCTGAATACACTCGGCACCCGTTCTTCGGTAGTCGCCGGATGGTTGTCTTTCTCATAGGTTTGGGACATTTCATCAACCGGAAGCGAATCCAGCGATTGATGGGTGTCCTGGGCCTGGCAGGCATGGCACCGGGGCCCAACACCAGTCGCCCCCATCCGGAGCACAAGATTTATCCGTACCTACTGAGGGGGGTACCCGTCGTTCGCCCCAACCAGGTCTGGAGCACCGATATAACGTATGTTCGCCTCGATCGAGGTTTTGTGTACCTGACGGCGGTAATCGATTGGTACTCGCGTAAGGTCCTGGCTTGGCGGTTATCGAACACCCTCGACAGCAGCTTCTGCGTTGAATGTCTGGAACAGGCATTGCTGCTATTTGGTACGCCCGAAATTTTCAACACCGACCAAGGTTGCCAGTTCACCAGTGAAGCCTTCACCAGCGTGCTGACCGCACAGGGAATCTCAATCAGCATGGACGGACGTGGGCGCGCCTTGGACAATATCTTCGTAGAACGGCTCTGGCGCAGCGTCAAGTACGAGGACATCTACCTGAAAAGCTATGCAAGCGTTACAGAACTGACCCTGGGCCTGACGGAATACTTCAAGTTTTACAACACCGAAAGGATGCACCAGTCGCTTGGTAACAGCACGCCGATCAATGTCTACCGGACGGCCTGCGGCGGCGGGGCGATGATCGTTGATAAATTCAGCGTGAAAGAAAAACCAGAGTCGGAAACCGTTGCTGACTCGGGGCAGCGCCGTGCCGCTGCGCGACCGGCTACCATCTTAAACCCCGCCCCTTTTTGTCTTGACTAAGGGGTCCACTCAACCGCCAACCTACAAAAAACAACAGACGGTGTTGAACTGTTCCCCGTTATTTCAAGCTGGACTCGGTACTAGCGCTGATCTTCCGCTAGTTCCTCCCCCTTCAAGGGGGAGGTCAGGAGGGGGATGGGGTTCTTTTGGCGCCTTGAAGGGGAGGGAGTTTCAAGGGCTTTATGCTTTGGGTTGTTTGTGATTGGTCGACTGGCTCTGAATAACTACGAGAGGTGGATACCATGGTGAGATTTTACGATCCGAAGGATGATGCTGATCTGGCGCGCGTCGAGGCAGTGCTGCACAAGGGGGGAATCGAGTATTTCCTCGCAGCGTCGCCGGCAGGCGCCGGCGTTCCGATGCAGATTGAGGTGGCGGAGGAGGATGTCCCGAAGGCTGAAGAGCTTCTGCTGCAGAGTGCCCCGAAAGGGTAATTGCCGCGTCCCGCCCCTCCTACCCCAAAGGCCGATCCGAATGGGCATCGGCCGTAAATGTCATCACGCTTTCAACCCGCACCTCGAGCCTCCACTGCACCTGCGGCAGTCCCGGAGGCTCGAGGTCGGGAAGGTAGCCGTCCAGAACCGCAGATTCCTCGCTGCTTTCCACACGACCGGTAAACTGGTAACCTTCTCCGGTAACCGGGTCGGCAATAGCCACGGCGATCCTCGGGTTTTCCTGCAGGTTTTTCAGCGTCGTCGGGCAGAACCAGGCCTCGAAAACCAGCCGGTTCGGTGCGAATACCGCTACCCCCCGTCCGGCGGCAAGATGGGGATGCCCCGCGGCATCCGAGGTGGCGACGAATGCATGCCCCACCCCTTCGGCAAACAGTTTTATGCCCTCTGTGATCATGTCGACATATCTCCTTTTCCCGAGGTGGCAGAGCCGTCGATGCCAGCGCAACCGGATCGGCCACCTCCGCGACGGGTGCCTGAACCGGCAGCTCGTCAAACCGGTGCAGTCAGCTCCCCGGGGCCAACCGGACACCTCACTCCCAGTGGATACAGCTAACCGGACAGTTGTCGATCGCATCCTGGATTTCCCCTTCCGAAGCGCCCGCCGGATCGTATACTTCCGCAAACCCGTCCTCGGCCATGCGAAAAACGTTCGGGACCATGTTGACGCACATCTCGCAACTGATACAGATACTCTTATCAACGTACGGCTTTTTCGACATGCCTGCCTCCCTCCTGCAGTCTATCTCGCCTGCCATTAAACGTGTCACAGCATCGGTCAGGCCGCACCGGCCAGACCTCACTTTCTTTTAACACCACGGCACAAATAGTCAAGTCGCTGACAATCATTCGATCTGGCTCGCCTGGGCGCGCTTTCACCTTTTCCGCAAGAGATGCTGAGCTGGTCGCCCCGCCCTTTGCTCTTGCTCGATATCGCCTCAATTTTCTTCCCAGCGGCGGTTAAAGCCGGGAGGTATGATAGAATACTCCAATGTCCCAGATCTGTGAGGATGACTGCAGACTTGGAACAGAGAGGAGCCGGACCTGTCAGCTGCCGGATCAAAACGGAGACGTGTCAAGTAGTTATCCGTCGACAGTGACACAACCACCTTAAGGCAGCCGCTGCAGCCAGCACCGACCTCGCCCGGAAAAGCCCGAGGATCTCTCATGTGGATTGTCCGCCTGGCGCTCAGGCGTCCCTACACGGTAGCCGTGATGGCGCTGCTGATCCTCGTGCTCGGCGCGCTGTCGGCCAGCCGGATGATCGTCGACATATTCCCGGTTATCGACATCCCGGTGGTCGCCGTCGCCTGGAACTATCCCGGCCTCTCGCCTGAGGACATGGAGCGGCGGGTGGTTCTCATCAGCGAGAGGGCCTATTCGACGACGGTGAACGGCATCTCCCGCATCGAGAGCCAGTCCATCCCGGGAATAGGTCTTTTGAAGATCTACTTCCAGCCGGGAACCGAGATCGGCGCGGCCATCTCGCAGATCGCCTCGGTCTCCAACACCCTGCTCAGGATCGCCCCGCCCGGCATGCAGCCACCCGTCATCGTCCAGTTCAACGCCTCCAACGTCCCGGTCGCCCAGCTCACGGCATGGAGCGAGACGCTCCCCGAAGAGAGCATCTTCGACTACGGCCTCAACTTCATCAGGGTCCGCCTGTTCACCATCCCGGGGCTGTCGACCCCGGCCCCCTTTGGCGGCAAGAACCGCCAGATCATGATCGACATCAACCCGGCGGCACTCTCCGCGCGCGGGCTCTCCCCGGCCGACGTGGTGACCGCCCTGCAGACCTCCAACGTCATCATCCCCGCCGGCACGGCGCGCATCGGCACGCTCGAATACAACGTCACCCTGAACGCGAGCCCCCGGGTCATCGACCAGTTCAAGGCGATCCCGATCCGGGTGCAGGGGAACGTGCCGGTCTACCTTGGGGACGTGGCTCAGGTCTCGGACAGCTTTGCCGAGCAGAGCAACGTGGTCCGGGTGAACGGCCGCCGAGCCACCTACCTCGCCATTCTGAAGCACGCCGACGCCTCGACCCTCGCGGTCGTGGACGCGACACGTGCGGCACTCCCCGCCATCCGCGAGGCGGCTCCCAAGGGGTTGGAGCTGAAGATCGACTTCGACCAGTCCATCTTCGTCAGGGCCGCCGTCAGGGGGGTGGTGCGCGAGGCGCTGCTCGCCTCGCTCCTCGTTTCGCTCATGATCCTCTTTTTCCTGGGCAGCTGGCGCAGCATGATCGTGGTCTCCGCCTCCATACCGCTTGCCATCTTCAGCGCCGTCATTGCCCTGAACCTGGCCGGCAATTCCATCAACATCATGACGCTGGGAGGCCTGGCCCTTGCCATCGGGATGCTGGTGGACGACGCCACCGTGGAGGTGGAGAACATCCACCGCAATTTCGCCATGGACAAGCCGACCACGCTGGCGGTCCTTGACTCCGCCCAGCAGATCGCCGTACCCGCCATCGTGGCGACGCTCGCCATCTGCGTGGTCTTCTTCCCGGTCGTGCTGCTGTTCGGCCCCGCCAAGTTCCTCTTCACGCCGCTCGCCTTTGCCGTGGTGGCCGCCATGCTCGCCTCCTACCTGCTGTCCCGCACACTGGTGCCGGTCCTGGCCAGGATGCTCCTGGCGGGCGAGCGGCACCCGCCGGAGGGCCGGCATACATCCCAGCCAACGGCGCGGGAGAGCGCCGCGCGACGGGTCCTGCGGGAGTTGAACCGGCGCCGCGAGGCTGACTTCGAGCGCTTCCGCGAGGGGTACGGCCGGCTCCTGGCGCAAGTTCTGGCGCACCGCCCCTTCACCCTGACGGTCTCCGCGCTGGTCGGGATCGTCAGTGCCGCCCTGCTGTTCCTGGTCGGCACCGACTTCTTCCCCGACGTCGATGCAGGTCTCATGAAGCTGCATCTGCGTGCCCCGTCCGGCACGAGGATCGAGGAGACCGAAAAGCTGGTCGAGAGGATCGAGACCCGCATCCGGGAACTGATCCCGGCCGAGGATCTGGAAACGATCAACGACATGATCGGTATCCCCACCTTCTACAACCTGGCCTTCGTACAGACGGAGAACATCGGCGGCATGGACGCGGAGATCCTGATCTCCCTGAAAAGGGGCCACGAGCCTACCGCGCACTACCGCAAGAAGCTGCGCGAGGCTCTCGCCGCTGAGTTTCCCGGCTCGCGCTTCTACTTCCAGCCGGCCGACATCGTCACCCAGGTGCTCAATTTCGGCCTTTCCGCGCCGATCGACGTCCAGATCGAGGGGGCGGACCTCGGCCGCTCCTACGGGTATGCCCTCAGGCTGCGGGACGCCATGCGCGCCATACCGGGGGCGACCGACGTGCACATCAACCAGGTGCTCGACTACCCGACGCTGCAGGTTGACGTGGACCGAAGCCGCGCCGCGCAGTTCGGCATGAGCGAGCGCGACGTGGCGACCAGCGCCCTGATCTCGCTCTCCACGAGCGTGCTGATCGCCCCATCCTTCTTCCTCAATCCGGCCAACAACGTGAACTACACGGTGGCGGTCCAGATACCGCGGCGCTACCTAAGCTCCCTGGAGAGCCTTTTGAACCTTCCGGTGACGCCGGCTTCGGCGGGTACCCTGCTGCAGCCCGAGCCCCAGCCCTCGCTGGCGGCCCCGCCCCAGGCGCCGACCCAGCCCCTGGGGAACCTCGCGGCGGTTTCCCACAGGGTGAGCGCCGAGAACATCACCCATTACACGGTGCAGCGGGTCCTTGACGTGGAGGGGAACCTGGAGGGGCGCGACCTGGGGTCGGTGGCCCGGGAGATAAACGCTGCCATCCGAGCCCTCGGCAAGCTCCCGCCCGGGATGCGGATCACGCTCAGGGGCCAGAACGAGGTGATGGCCCAGTCCTTCAAGAGCCTGGCAGTTGGTCTCATCCTTGCCATCCTGCTGGTCTATTTCCTGATGGTGGTGCTGTTCCAGTCCTGGATCGACCCCTTCATCATCATGATGGCGGTGCCGGGCGCGCTGGTAGGGATCCTCTGGATGCTGGCGCTTACCGGCACCACCATCAACGTGGAGTCGCTCATGGGCTCCATCATGGCGGTCGGCATCGCCACCTCCAACTCGATCCTGCTGGTGAGCTTCGCCAACGACCTCAGGGTGGAGCAGGGGGTGACGCCGGTCGAGGCGGCGCTTGCCGCGGGAAAGACCAGGCTGCGGCCGGTCCTCATGACGGCGCTCGCCATGATCATCGGCATGTTCCCCATGGCGCTGGCTCTAGGCGAGGCCGGAGAACAGAACGCACCGCTGGGTCGCGCGGTCATCGGAGGGCTCCTGATGGCCACCGTCGTCACGCTGTTCGTCGTGCCCGTGATCTATTCGCTGCTACGGATCAAGGTCCCCGCCAAGCATCTGCTCGACGAACGGTTGCAGGCGGAGCTGCAGGGAGAGAAAGACTTGGGAGGTGGCAATGGCCGACAGTGACGCGAAACCGACCGGGAGGCTGGTCCATATCCTGGGAATCACCGCCCTGGCGACCTGCCTCATCCTCATCTGCCTGTTGCTTTTCATCAGGCACAGGACGGTCACCAGGGAGCTTGCCAGCCGGAAGGCCGGCATCAAGGCCGGGGCCCGGGTCCAGATCGCCGTCGCCTCGCCCTCCCCCAAGGAGCGCTCCATCATGCTCACCGGAGAGGCACGCCCCTACGCCAGCGTTACCCTGTACGCCAAGGTGAGCGGCTACCTGAAGGAGATCAGGGTCGACAAGGGGGACCGGGTCGAGCGCGGTGATCTGCTGGCCCTGATAGACTCGCCCGAGTTGGAGAACCAGTACCGGGCAGCTCTTGCCGATGCGCAGAACAAGCGGGCCTTTGCCAACCGGGAACTCGTGCTGGTGAAAGACGGCATCATCTCGAAGCAGGAGGCAGAAGACGCGCTCGCTGCGGCCAAAACAGCCGAGGCGAACTCGGCGGCGCTCCGAAGCCAGAAGGGGTACCTGGAGATCAGGGCACCTTTCTCAGGGGTCGTGACGGCACGGTTTGCCGACCCGGGGGCGCTGATGCAAAGTGCTGCCACGGGCCAGACCCAGGCGCTCCCCGTGGCAACCCTTTCGGCAACCGACCGGCTCCGGATCTATTTCTACCTCGACCAGAAAAGTGCCAGCCAGGTGAAGCTCGGGGACCGGGGGGTGGTCGCCGACGCGGCGCGGCCGGAGTTCAAGTTTCCCGCCCAAGTGAGCAGGATAAGCGGCGAGCTCGACCCGAAGAGCCGCACCATGCTGTGCGAACTCGACTTTGCCAACGCACCTGAAAGGATTCCCGCCGGAGGGTTCGTGCAGGTGACCCTCACCCTGGCTGCGCCCCCCTACGTTCAGGTGCCGGCAACTGCCGTGTACCAGCGGGGGGAGCAGAGCTTCGTGGCGGTGGTCGGAAACGACAACCGGGTCGCCTTCAGGAAGGTGACAGTTGCCGAAAGCGACGGCAAGCTGCTCAGCCTGAGCGAAGGGGCGAGGGAGGGGGAACGCGTTGCCCTCAATCCGGGCACCGGGCTCTCGGAGGGGGATCTGGTGCAGCCGGAGCAGCCAGCACAACAAAACCGGCCGGTGCAGCCCACGCCGAAAGAAAGGCCATGAATCGGGATGGTTCATGCGGGTCGACAATCGCGGCAGGAATGCCGCTCCAGTAGGATTTATACGTGACGGAAGATTGGACTGACACAGTGCGGAGACGCATGCAATGCGTCTCTACCACTGTCATGCAGTGCCCCTGAAAGGCAGCAAGACGCATTGCATGCGTCTCGGTGACAGATCGGGCAAAGAGGTCGCTTTCTTTAATGACGCGGGCTAATCTTTCTGCGATACTGTGCGCCATGGAACTGGAGCCGGAACATAGCGAAACGCCCGAGGAAGAGTGGTTCGCGATCCCCATTGGTCGTGTGGACCCTACCGGCACCGGTGCCCTCTCGGAGCGAAGGGCACGCCTCTGGGCACTGGTGCTAGAGGCCCGCTATCTCGATAGCCGCATCGAGAAAGGCGAAACGGGATGGCAACTGCTGGTACCAAGGCCAAGCTTCGACGCGGCCTGCAGTGAACTCCGCAAGTTCGTGGAGGAGAACCGGAACTGGCCCCCGTTGCTCCCGCCGGTCCGCCCCATGATCGAAAATACCCTGCCGACGCTCTCTATTCTCATCCTGCTCGCCACTTTTCACAATATTACCGGGCTCGGCATAACCCTCCTGGGCCGGCACCCCGTCGACTGGGTCGAGATCGGCAACGCCCATGCCAGCCAGATCCTGAGCGGCCAATGGTGGCGGCTGGTCACCGCGCTCACCCTCCATGCCGACTGGCTGCACCTTCTCAGCAATCTCGCGATCGGCGGGGTCTTCGTCATCTTCCTGTGCCGCGACCTCGGCTCGGGACTCGCCTGGACCCTGCTCCTTGGCTCCGGCATTCTGGGCAACCTCGCCAACGCATACGTGCAGCTGCCAAGCCACAGCTCGGTCGGTTCCTCAACTGCCGTCTTCGGAGCCGTCGGCATCCTGGGCGCCCTCAGTGTGGTGCGCTACCGGCACCACCTGCGCAGGCGCTGGCCGGTTCCCGTCGCTGCCGCCCTCTCCCTGCTGGCGCTTCTCGGGACGGAGGGGAAGCAGACCGACCTCGGTGCGCACCTCTTCGGTTTTCTGTTCGGATTCGGTCTCGGGTTGCTGGCGGAGTGCCTGGTGGGATATTTCGGGCGCCCCGGGCGCTTGCTCAACGCTTTGCTGGCTCTGTCAAGCGCCAGCGTCGTTCTCGGCGCCTGGTGGTCGGCCCTCAGGTTCGCGCCTTAGACTGGGATCAACCTAGTAAAGTAATGAGGAGCGGTGGGAAAACTCAGACCAACCAGGATATTTCTTGCCACAAAAAGGCACAAAATACGCAAAAAAATTATTAAGCTTCCTGACTAGCGCTGATCTTCCGCTGGAGAAACTCCCTCCCCTTCAAGGGGAGGACCGGGGTTGGGATGGGCAAATTCGGCATAAAAACATCCCCGTCCCCCACCTGACCTCCCCCTTGAAGGGGGAGGAACATGATCTGCGGAAGATTAGCACCAATCAGATTAAGATTTTAATTTTTGTGCATTTTGTGCCTTTTTGTGGCTAATCTTCTTTATGTTTTGCGTGCAGGGCGTTTCTGATCAGCGCCCCCTATGTTCGCCACGATCGCCACGATCGCCACGATCACCATGGTCGCCATGGTCGCCCCTTCCCCCATGGTCGCCCCGTCCACGGTGCTCTCCCCCCTCATGTCTGCCTCGGTCGTGCTCTCTGCGCTCCCGCTTCCACTGGCCGTACGGCACCCGGCGCTCCCGCACGTACACGCGCCGGTAATCCCTCGGGACCCGGTAGACTGGCGGCGGGATGATGCGGCGCGAAACAGCCCTCCAGGGGCCGTTGTAGCCCCGGGCCCGGTACCAGCGCTCCCCGCGCGGAGACCACCAGTAACCGTCATAAAAGAAGACGTCGAAGTCCACTCCCGGCACAAAATAAACCTGCGATCCCGGGACCATTACGACCTCGGGGGGCTCGGCAACGACGATCGGCGGCGGGCCGAGGTTAACGTTGACCCGTACCTCGGCTGCCGCCTCCAGTAAGGGTGAGGCCCCCAACAGCGCCGCGAGAAGAAGCGCCGGACCGGTTATCTGATAATCCCGTTTTCTCATAGATACCTCCCTTGCTGCAGCAAGCGCACCCGGGTGGAGTTCGTCGCCGCGGATTGATGCCCGGATCAAATCGCCACCTCAGCACGCTTATTGACGCTGGGATTGCTCACCTGATCTGTGGGCCAACAGCTTATATTTATCAGCAAATTACGACAATACAACCCCGTGCCTGAAGTGACCAGTCGAAATACCGCCTCCCCCCTTGCTCTCCCCCTCTGGAACCATGCATTGCTACATATATTTTCACTAAAAATAAATCTAAGAGGATAGTTATCCACACTCTACAAGATGGAAATATTTTATTTCCAGCTTATGCCAATAACTGCAGCTATTAAAGGCAACAATACTTGACTATCAAGCATCTGTACTTATACTAAATACGGCGTATTTTTAAATGCTTACGGATTATTAAACATACTGCAGCCATACAATTAATTAGAAACATGACCTATCACTGTCATCATCGGAAACTGCATTCATCAGGCGAAAAAAGGAGGTAAAAGACATGAGAACAGACATCAGGATCAAAATGAAACTCTTTATTGGTTTTGGCATCATAACACTTTTGGCCACCGTGATAGCACTTACAGCAATCTACTCGGTATCAGCTTCCGGTACAAACTTCAACAACCTACTGAATGCGCGCCTGCCACAGATGAATAGAGTGGCGCTCATCAACCAGACGGCTTCTTTAAACGCACTGTCCTTAAGCGAAGCGATGATGATCGAGGATACGGAAGCGGTCAGAACTCACCTGGCGACACTTGCCCAGAGCCAGAAGACAAACACAGAGAACTTTGAGAAGCTCAAAGCGTCACTTTCTTCTGAGAAGGAGAAGTCACTTTTCCAGTCCGTCACCAGTAGGAGGGCTCCTTACTCCAGCACCCGCAGCCAGGTGGTTGCTCTGTTGACGGAAGGCAAAAAAGAGGGGGCTTTGAAGGCGCTGAGGGAACTCAGGCCGCTGCGTGAGGCATACCAGTCCGCCTTGGGTGAACTGGGCAGTTATATTCTGCAAGAGACAATACTTGACGGTAACGTCGCTCAACAGGGAGCCAAGGCGGCCCAGATCGCTATTATCGTCCTGATGATCGTGTCGGCGCTCATTACGGCCCTGGCGGCCTACTGGATCGTAGCAAGCATCACCAGACCGCTGAACGCCGCGGTAGAAACTGCCGACAGGATCGCCGAAAGGGACCTGACGGTCCAGGTCGCAGGGGTCGACGGCACCGAGACGGGTCGGCTGATGGCGGCCATGGGGAACATGGTGCAAAACCTGCGCGAGATCGTTTCCCAGACTACGGAAATCTCCGTCAGCATCGCTTCCTCTTCGACCCAGCTCCATGCGACTTCGGAGCAGATCGCCACCGGCGCAGAGCAGGTTGCCTGCCAGACCCAAACCGTGGCGACGGCAAGCGAACAGATGTCCGCCACCTCGAACGACATCGCCCAGAACTGCCATGCCGCCGCCCGCAGCTCGCAGCAGGCAAGCAGCGCAGCGGAAAGCGGGGCGCAGGTCGTGGCGCAAACGGTCGAGGTCATGAACCGGATAGCGGAGCGGGTCAACGCGACCTCGCGGACGATAGAAAGCCTCGGCGAGCGTTCCGACCAGATCGGCGCCATAGTCGGTACCATCGAGGACATTGCCGACCAGACCAACCTCCTGGCACTCAATGCGGCGATCGAGGCGGCGCGGGCCGGCGAACAGGGACGAGGCTTCGCCGTAGTCGCCGATGAGGTGCGGGCCCTCGCAGAGCGGACCACGAAGGCTACCAGGGAGATCAGCGAGATGATCAAGGCGATCCAGTCGGAAACCAAAGGGGCGGTAAGTGCGATGGAGGAGGGAGTGCGCGAGGTCCAGCAAGGGACGGAGGAGGCGGCGAAGTCGGGAAGCGCCCTGCAGGAGATCCTTGACCAGATCAACGCGGTCAGCCTCCAGGTGAACCAGATCGCCACGGCCGCCGAGGAGCAGACCGCAACCATCAGCGAGATCACCGGCAACATCAACCAGATCTCGGACATCGTGCAGCGCTCGGCACAGGGCTCGCAGGATTCGTCCATAGCGGCCGCACAGCTTGCCAGCCTCTCGGACGATCTCAGCACCCTGGTCACCCAGTTCAAAATCGCCTGACGCGGGAGGCAGGCCCGATCCGTTCGTCAGCAAGATGCCTGCGAGCGGGTCAGGCTGCCAAGGAAAACACCATGAGAGGCGCGACCAGCACGGTTTTTCTGAGCGGAGACGTCATGACCGGCAGGGGAATCGACCAGATCCTGCCGCACCCGAGCGCCCCGCAGATCTTCGAGGGGTACCTGAAAGACGCGCGCGGCTACCTGGAACTGGCCGAGCAGGCAAGCGGCGCGATCCCGATACCCGCGGATTTCGGCTATCCCTGGGGAGACGCCCTTTCCGTCTGGGAAAAAATGTCGCCGGATTTGCGCATCATCAACCTGGAGACCAGCGTCACCACGAGCGAGGATTACTGGAAGGTAAAGGGTATCAACTACCGGATGCATCCGGCAAACGCCCCCTGCCTGACGCAGGCCCGCATCGACGCCTGCTCGCTCGCCAACAACCACGTGCTCGACTGGGGATATTCCGGGCTCAGGGAGACGCTCAGCACCTTGCAGGGTGCCGGGGTGAAGACGGCCGGGGCCGGCCGGGATCAGGAGGAGGCGTCAGCGCCGGCACGGCTCGAGGTCCCGGGGAAAGGTGTGGTGCATCTCTTCAGCTTCGGTCTGGAAACGAGCGGCATCCCGGCGGTTTGGGGAGCCACCGGTACCGGGCCGGGTGTCAACCTGCTGCCGGACCTTTCGCACTCGACAGTTTCGCGCATTGCGGCGCAAGTCAAAGCGGTAAAAAGGGAGGGTGATACGGCCATCGCCTCGCTGCACTGGGGGGACAACTGGGGTTTCGACGTAACGCGGGGCGAGATCCAATTTGCCCACCGGCTGATAGAGGCAGCCGGCGTCGACATCGTGCACGGCCACTCCTCGCACCACGTGAAGGCTATCGGGGTACACCAAGGCCGGCTGGTGCTCTATGGCTGCGGAGATTTCATCAACGACTACGAGGGGATAGGAGGCTTCGAGGCATACCGTGGCGAGCTTGGACTCATGTACTTCGTGAAATTCGATGCCGGGACCGGCGAGCTGGCGCGCCTGACCATGGTTCCGACCAGAATCAAAAAATTCCGGCTGCAGCTCGCATCGGCATCGGAGACGGTCTGGCTCAGGGACACCCTGAACCGTGAAGGGGAGCGGTTCGGTACCAGCGTGCAGCTCGTACCGGACGGCACCCTGACCCTGAACTGGCAATAAGAGGAATACAGACCCCGGAGCCACCTGCGACTCAACAACTCAACAACTCAACGATCCCCACCGCCACCTGCCACTCAATCGGCGCGGGGTCTCTTGAAGACCACATGATATTTCCAGAGTTCCTTCGATAGCGGGTGTTCGAGAAACTGGACCAGTTCCCATCCCTGTCCCCCCAGTTCATTGAGCATATGGACCCCGTCGTGCAGGCGCGATTCGTACAGTTCCTCATCGTTCAGCGGTTCTGAGCCGAAGAAGACGATTTTATATTCCCACGTCATGAGATCCCCCTTTAGCCTTTTGGCCGGCAGCAGCCGAGCCTCCCGCCAGCAGGGACCAGGACTCTAAGCGATTCCCCGGACGGCCGGACAATTATAAAGCAGTCGGCTTCCTTTGCAACCGCCCTGCCTTAAACCAGGGGGGTGATCCCTCGGACAACAGATCGGAGAATGAGCCCCTACCGTTTCATAAGCCCGAGCTTCGACAGCACGTTGAAGAGCCCTTCCTTGGAGACCGGCTTGACGAGGTAGGCTGCGGACTGGGCATGGCAGAAGGATTCCATGGCGTCGTTTGCCGAGTTGAGCGCGGTCAGCATGACTATGCTCACGCTTTTTTCGGGCTTTTGCTTCTCAATGGACCTGATCGTCTGGGCCACATCATGTCCGCTCATCCCCGGCATCATGATATCCAGTATGATCAGATCGTACGGCTCACCGCTTGCCAGCGCGCTGTTATATTTTCCCAGGGCATCCTTGCCGCTGCTCGCCTGGTCGCACTCCGCAGTGGCTCGCAGCAGGGTGGCTACAAACTCACGGCAGAATATCTCGTCATCCACTATCATGCACTTCATCACTATTTCCTCCGCTATTCTTTACAGTTGGTATCCCCCGCGGGGACTTTCCTGTCTCGGCGCCCGGGCTACGCAGTCAGGGCCAGTTCCATCAACGGCGTGCAGCAATTTTCATCCGGCAGCTCTCCCCTGGCTGCGGAGAACTGCGAAAGATTTTCCAAGAAAAGCGCAAGTAGTTCCGGGTCGAAAAAGGTGCCGCGCCCGTCCGACATGATCCGCACGGTTTCCTCCAGGGAATAGGGCTTCTTGTATGGCCTCTCCGACATGAGGGCATCGAAGACGTCCACGACCATGACGATGCGGCCGAAGACGTGGATATCTTTTCCCGCCAGTCCGTTCGGATAGCCGGTGCCGTCCCACTTCTCGTGATGCTGCAGGGCGATGACCTGTCCCGCCGCGATGAGCGGGTAGCTCTCTGCATCGGAGAGGATCTTGCCGCCGATGACGGTATGGAGCTGCATGATGCGGTACTCCGCTGGATCGAGTCTGCCGGGCTTCAGCAGAATCCGGTCCGGAATGCCGATCTTGCCGACGTCGTGCAGGGGCGATGAGTGGCGCAGCACCTCACAGGCGCTGTCGGAGAGCCCTGCGAGCTTTCCCAGTATCTTGGAGAATTCGGCAATCCGCTTGATGTGCATGCCGGTTTCGAGATCCCTTAGCTCAGCGGCCTTGCCGAGTCGAAGCGATATCTCGAACTCGGTCCTGCGGGAGAAATCAAGTGCCTGCTGCAGATCCGCTGTCTTGTTTGCCACCTCACGCTCCAGCACCAGGCTCATGTTGTTGGAGAGGTCGAGCAGCTTCTTGCTGCGCAGGTGGTTCCTGACCCTAAGCTTCAGCTCCTCCGGGTTATAAGGCTTGGTAAGGAAGTCGTTGGCCCCGAGGGCAAGCGCCCGCAGCACCTCGTGCCTGTCGGAAGTTACCACGATTACCGGAATGTCGCGAAAACGATCCTCGGACTTCAAGGTGGCGAGCAGCTCAAAGCCGTTCATCACGGGCATCTCCAGATCGAGCAGGATGGTGTCCGTGTCCCCGTGACGGCTCAGCATCTCCAGCGCCTCCGCCCCGTTCAGTGCCTTGAGAAAGACGTCGTTTACCCCTGTGAGCATGAGTTCCAGCATCTCCAGGTTCATCAGCACGTCATCCACAGCCAGTATCTTCACCGATTCATGCATACCTCATCCTTTGCCTAAACCGCCGACGGTCGTGGTAAACAGCTTGAATGCCTCCTGCAGATCGGCAAAAAGCCCCGGCACGTCGGCCAGTGTTCCCGCCTTCCCCAGGGTCTCTATCTGCGTGGCAATGGAGCGAATCTGCGCCGCCCCGATATTGGCGGCGGTCCCCCCGATGGTGTGGGCCCGGTAATGAATTGCGCTGGCGTCTGCCAAGGCGACCGCGTCCGCCAGGGCCACCAGATGACCGGTGACGCTGGCGAGGAACATGGAAAGGAATCTTTCCACCATGTCATCCTCCCCGCCCAGCCGTTCCAAGAGTTCCTTCCGGTCGAAGACGCACGGGGTTTCCTGCCCCCAGGTCTCCCCGGGCGCACGGTCCGCGGCAGGCTCCGGCTGCGGAGTCTGCGCGGCGGCAACCTGTGCGAGCACGGCAAAGAGGTCCCTTCCCCTGACCGGCTTCGCAAGGTAGCTGTCCATCCCCGCCTGACGGCAGATCGGTCCGTCCTCCTTCATGGCATTGGCGGTCATGGCGCAGATGTGCCCCCTCCCCCCCTCCCCCGCCTCGGAGCCGCGGATCAGCCGCGTAGCCTCCAGCCCGTCCATGACCGGCATCTGCACGTCCATGAAGATGAGGTCATAGCTTCCCTGGCGCCACTTCTCGACGGCTTCCCGCCCGTTACCGGCACAGTCGATCAAATGATCGCCGGTCTTTTCTATCTGTTTGAGAGCGATCAGCTGGTTGATCGGCACGTCGTCGACGACGAGGATGCGCAGCCGCTGCACCTGCTTCATTTGGCCCGCGAAGGGATCTTCGGACGCGCTCTGGCCCGGCTTCGGCAGCCCGAGTACGGCGCTGAAGGTGAAGACGCTCCCCTCCCCCGGGCGGCTTTCGGCGAGAATCTCACCGCCCATCAGTTGCACCAGGCTCCTGCTGATGGGAAGCCCCAGGCCGGTCCCGCCGTACAGGCGCGTCGTGGAGCTGTCCGCCTGGGAAAACTTTTCGAAGATGGCGCCGATGGCGTGCGCCGCGATGCCGACCCCCGTGTCGGCTACGCTGAACCCGAGTGTCGCGCGTTCTTCGCAGAGCTCGTTCAGCCGGCACTCCACGACCACGCTCCCCCTTTCGGTGAATTTCAGGGCGTTACCCACCAGATTGGCAAGCACCTGCCCGAGCCGGACCGGGTCGCCCACCAGCACATCGGGGAGCCCGGCCCCGAGCCTCAGCTCAAGGACGACCCCCTTTCCCCTCCCCTGCAGCACAAACGGCAGCAGACTCTTTTCCAGGAAGCTGCGCAGCTCGAAGACAACCGACTCGAAGACGATCTTGCCCGCCTCGATCTTCGAAATGTCCAGGATCTCGTTGATGATGGTCAGCAGGTTCTCCGCGGAGCCCCCGAGGGACTCCATGTAGTGCCGCTGCTCGGGGGTGAGCCCGGTATCCATCATGAGGCTGGCGACCCCGATGATGCCGTTCATCGGCGTGCGGATCTCGTGGCTCATATTGGCCAGGAACTCGCTCTTGGCGGCGGTCGCCGCCTCCGCCAGGACCCGGGCGTCCTCCAGCTCCCGGGTGCGCTGCAGCACCTTCTCCTCGAGGGTCTGCATGTTGTCATGGAGCATCTCGTAGAGCTCCGAATTTTCCACCGCGTAGGCCGTGCTGATCAGGATGGTGCTCAGGGCGTTCAGCGTCGACACCTCGGTGCAGTTATGGCTGCCGGGGAGGATGCCGGCGAACATGCCGCGGATACGGGAATTCGTCGCCAGGACGTGCAGCACGAGGGTGCTTGTGCCGGAGATGGTCGGAACGATGACCGGATGGTTCTGATTGAGGGCCCAGGCGAAGGTCCCGTTCATGACCTTCGCCTGGATCTCACCTTGGATCTGTTCCCCGAGGGTCAGCGGCTCGCAGACCGTGAGCTGGAAGCTCGCGTCCTCCCCGACTCCGAACATGGCGAGGGTCTCGAATGGGATCAGCCTCCTTAACTGCTCGAACATCGCCCTGACGACGAAAGAGGGATCCTTCTGCCGGTAGATGTCCGACTGGAACGCGCTGCAGGCCGAGAGGACATCGAGGGTGCGCAGGTAATTGAGGTTGGTCTCCTCGAGGAAACTGACCCGTTCCTGCAAAAGCCGCAGCTGCCTGGCATCCTTCGCGCTAGGCATCGGAGTCGCTCCTGAACAGGGCCTGGACGGTCTCGTTGAACGTCGTGTCCACCTGCTGCACCAGCGTTGGCAGGTAATGGGTGGAGACGCGCAGCTGCTCCCAGGCGGAGTTGTCCAGCACCGGGACGTACAGCTCGCCGGAGTTGCCGATCTGCATGGCATGGGCGACGATGTCGGCCAGGTGGAGGATCGAGGCCTCGCGCGGGTACTGCGCCGCCCTCTGGCAGTTATGATGACGCTCCACCGGCTCCGACACGCTAGGAGGGATCTTCCAGCGCCGCAGCAGGTAGCCGCCGATGTCGGCGTGGTCGAAGCCGAACCTGGCGCGCTCGGCCCGGTGCAGCAGTTCGCCGGTGAGCCGGCACTGTTCGAGAAGCTCCAGGGAGGCATCGGGAGCCCTGATGTACAGGACCAGCCTTCCGACGTCGTGCAGGATGCCGGCGACGAAGAAGCGCTCCAGATTCGCCTCGCGCTGGCTGGTTGCCAGAAGCCTGGCGGCAAGCCCGGTTGCCAGGCTGTGGCGCCAGAACTGCTTCATGTTGACGAGATCCTCTGGGATCCCGGCGAAGACGTCCATGACGGAGAGCGCGAGCGCCAGGTCGCGCACCTGCAGCACGCCGATGATGGTCACCGCCTGGGTGATGGTCTCGATCTTGGAAAAGTACCCAAAGAGCGGGCTGTTCGACAGTTTCAGAATCCGGGCGGTGAGTCCCTGGTCTTCCGAGATGATCTTGGCGATATCCGCAATGGAACTGCGCGGGTGGTCGATCGCCTCGGAGAGTTGGGAGTAGAACATCGGCAGGGAATGGATGGTGGTGACGTCCTCGACCATCTGCTCGATCCCGATCCGGGGTTTACGCGGCATGAGCGGCCCTCCTTGCGATGCAGACACGGATCAGCTCGCGGATGGCCGGGTGCTCCAAATCGTTGTGCGCGAAGATACCAAGCAGCTCATCCGACGCCTGTGCGAGGATCTCCGGATCGATCACATCGCCCTGCGGCAGCGCGGCCGGCTCCGGTTCGCTATCGCCGGTAATCTCCAACTCCAGCACCCCCCACATGCGGAAGATGACAAAGTGCTTTTCCTCAAGCAGGACCCCTTCCGGCAGCAGCAGCCTGCCGCTGCGGTCGGTGACGTTCTTCTTCAGGACCATGCCGGGGGCAAGGTTATCGATGTGGACCAGTGCCACGAGTCTCTCCTTGACGGTAGCGGTGGCCCAGCCGAAGCGCCGCCCACCGTCTTTTCAGCGTTTGTCCTTTCCGTATCGGTTACATTAGACAGATTCTTTAGGACGTTTATTAAAAGAGCGCCTTTAGCGGCCAGTGTGGCGCTAACGGCCTTTTTGACACTCTTCCAGCCCCCTCGCCCTTTTGGGAGAGGGGCGGGCAGTTCTCAGAATCGGCCGCGCGAAAATCCTGGTAGGGATAGCTATGTGTGGCGGTAAGTTTTGGAAGGAGGCTCTGAGACAGGTGACTTTAGGGGGAGATGTTGGTTTCCACGGGGCAGAGGCAAATGGGGCGGGTCTGGGACCCGCCCCTGAGGGAATCGTTTGTGGGTGCGTCAGATCAGTAGTCGGACCGGCTTCTCCAGGATGTCCTTCAGCTCGGCAAGGAACTCCGCCGCATAGGCGCCGTCAACGATCCGGTGGTCGGCGGACAGGGTGAGCTTCATGACCCGCGCGCAGACCGGAACACCGGCGTGCGCAACGACTGCGTCGCCGACCGCCCCGACCGCGAGGACCGCCGCCTGCGAGGGGTAGATGATAGCGCTGAACTGGCTCACCCCGTACATGCCGAGATTGGAGACGGAAAAGGTGCCGCCGCTCATCTCCTGCTCGCTCAGAGCGCCGTTGCGGGCTCGCTCGACCAGTCGGCGGCCGGCTGTCGCTATCTCCTGCAGGGAGAGCTGCTGGCAGCCGGCGATGACCGGCACCAGCACGCCGTCCGGTACGCCGACCGCGACGCCGATGTTGATCTCCCCGTGAAGCTCGATGGCATTGGAGGCGAAGGAGGCGTTTAAACGCGGGAATTTCCGCAGTGACAGGGAAGCCCCCTTGACGATGAGATCATTCAGGGTCACCGGTCCGCCGCAATCCTTCAGCTGGCGACGGAGCGCTTCGGCCTCGTCCATGATCACGTCGGTGGTTACGGTGAAGTGCGGTATGGTCGCCCACGACTCGGCTACCGTCCTGGCGATTGCCGTCCGAAGCCTCGACAGGGGCCCCGACCCCTCAGCGGCAGGCGCCTCCGCCCCCGGCGCAACTCTCCCCGGGGGTGCGGCCTCCTGGCGCTCCAGGTCCTGCAACAGGATGCGCCCATCCGGTCCGCTCCCCTTCACCTGTCCGAGATCGACGCCGAGCTCCCGTGCCCGGCGCCGCACCACCGGCGCCGCCCGCTCCCCGTGAGCTGCCGCTGCCGCAGGGGCTGGGCCCTCCCGCCTCGCCTCGGCGCGTCCCGAAGCGGGAGTAGGTACGATCTGAGCCTGCGTCTCGCCTGGGGCTTTTGCGCCGGCTGGAGCCTTTGCCTCGGTGGTGGCCGGCGCCTCGCTCGGAGATTGAG
>Ga0209125_1001624_pt1 | contig 20069 bp, 12 predicted proteins | sample BarGraIncub1131A_FD_184503 | JGI IMG/M metagenome (GOLD analysis project Ga0209125, IMG submission 184503) | Arctic peat soil microbial communities from Barrow, Alaska - Barrow Graham LP Incubations 11-31A (SPAdes) (version 2) | ecosystem: Environmental > Terrestrial > Soil > Wetlands > Peat...
AAACTCGCATTTTTGGACAAACAAAAAGCCCGCATCCCCTAGAGGCTGTAGGCTTATCGTTTGGAGCCGATTAACGGATTCGAACCGTTGACCTGCTGATTACAAAAAATAGGAAGGGCTGTTTGGTGTGTTTGGTGGTTTGCTGTAAAGGGCTGCAAATAGAGCGTTTGCGGGGTTTTAACCGGGTTATCTTTTGGCGGTTATTTGTGGGTTTGAACATAAATTATGTTCAAATTATGTTCAAGCCAACTGTTTGAGAGCAGGGAGGAAGTATTCGCAGATTTGCAGAGGATTGCAGAAATTTTCATACAATATAATTATCTAATGAGACAAAGCGAACAAGAATAATATAAGATGTTTTTGGTAGAGTAGAAGTACCGAAATTCTTTTTCGATTCAGGTGGGTTTTGTTGTTGTGGAAGTATTCAACAATACAACACAAATGTTGTGAAGACGGATTTGACAAAAATCTAACTTATCTCGAAATTGATAGCATGGAGGGGGTATAACGTGAAAAATAATATTTCTCTTGACTCTATGAACGCCTTAATTGCGGCTTGCAAGGATCAACCTGATGACCTGAAAGCCGTTTTTGAAGCTCTATGTACATTTGAGAGTTATCATCAGGCGGTTGTTCGCGAAACTGGATTTCATAGAGTCTTTTTGAATAGTACGTCAGGCTCACCTGAAAATCAAAACCAGTACAGTCAGTTTGACCGGAGTCGAACGATTGGACATAATGCTGTAATTGTGTATCTTCAAATGTTAAATCAATTGACTGAGTTATATAAAGTACCATTATTTTATACCGGTTCTGTCAGCGAAGATTATCCGCATCGTCGTGAGATAGGAGATGCCATTTTACAATTTCTGCACGACTTAGTGGATAGCCGGTTTTGATTTTCTACCGATACCTGTTCAACTTCGTCGATAGCAATGGTGAAGGAATTATGTGAATGAGTCAGGGAAATAGTGACTAATAGCTTTTCTGCATGTAAGTATATTTCATCACATATGGAGGCATAGAATGGATAACGATTCCCATGAAAAAGCAAAAAATAATCATAATTTATTTCCAAAACCTGCAGAACTTCAGGAAGATTTGGTGTCGGATGCAATATATGATTTGGTAAGTGAGTGCATCGCTGACATGAGAGGCTTTGTGTCAGGCACGGATGAATTCTACAGCAAGATTAAAGAAACGTTGAAATACGCACAATTTGCTGATATCAAAAAGTATGTCAAAAAATTAGATGAATTGACCTACCTGTATTCCCCAGTTAGGAGTCTATCAATTATCTATGCGATGACTTTACTTGAAGTATGCAACACGCAGGGATGGCAAAAGACTAGCCAGCAAAGAGAGGAGGCGGTTGATATTATTAGAACGCTCCCTGAAGAAAGACTGCTCATGTTGGAATATGGAAATTTCTGTCTTTCCCAATATTCGAAGATGATAACAAAATCGGAGAATGTGGGATCCGTGTACAAGAGTCTAAGAGAAATTCAGCATGAAGCCAGAAGACTTATATGCGTTTCCAAAGGTCGGGAAGAGATTCTGTCTATTTATTCAGCAATCCTTGCAGAACAGCTCAAATCATATGATCTTGATAAAGCTGAGGCGCTTTCGGAAAATTTACGAAATCTAGATGAATCTTATGACAGTAATGCTCTTATTTATCTTTCTTATATGAAAAGTACGCTTCTCACTTATTCAAAACTATCGAATGCTATGAAGAGCGAGTCTTTGTTCCGCCAAAAAGAAATGGATTTTGGCATGACTAATGTATTTTCGGATTTGCTGACGAATCTAATTCTGACCGAAGAAATAAAAGAATTGGGCTATTTTCAAAAACATTTATTTCAATATATGGATAAAGAGACGGGAGCAGAAATACAGTTAAGCGAATATGCAGGGATGCTTGCGTTTATGAGTATAGAAATAAGTGCGGAAAAGCTCGCGCAGTTGGTTTTTGTAGGAAAAGAATTGTTGGAGGCTTTCCCTGCAAAGGAACGTGTAGAAACTGCATATGGTTATATTTTATATAGCGGCATGAATTTTTTAGAAGCAGAAGATAGTCGACACTATCGAAAAGAGTTAATTCACTTGATTTGTATTTGCCCGGAAAATGAAAAAATCAGGGGACTTTTTGCGGCGGAATTAGATTCAATAACTTGTGATGCTGGTCTTTTAGATTTGGTGGAACGAAAACGGGAAATCGAAACGTCCCTTCGCGATTTTCTTGATTTTGATGAAGAACTGATAAAACAATACGTTCGTCTCTTGGAGATAATGTCCAGAGTTCAAACTCTTCCTGATGCGATAAGAACGATGGAAGTAATGGATAGATTTAAACAGGAACACGCAGAGAACATTGATGTTGAGATCGCATATGAATCCGTGTTGAAAATACTTGCTGAAAAGTCTGGGTAATTATTTTTAATCAGAGAACAACTTGCTAAACAGAGTGCCCACCTAATAACGCGCACTTGATTGCATAAGAAAAACTGATATGGATATTATTTTTTTTGATCGGTTTATTTTGACCGGTTTATATTGACTATACTTGTTGAAGATGTATTATAAAAATAGTGTGGTTTATTTAGTAATAATAATAGTTATATTATTAAGAAATACATAGGTGATTCTGGCTGCTGACGGAATATTCGTTTGAAGAAACCATGTGTCAGATTCTGGAATTATATGAATAGTGTTCCTTGATTAAAATGTTATTTACAGTTAATGCTGCAATATACTCTGGGGGAGTAGAGGTAGATCGAAAATGAAGAAAAGAGTGTTTTCTCTTGTTCTGACAATTCTTCTGGCGGTTTCCTGCTTCTCAATGTCAACTGTATCGGCCGATTCTTTGTATGTCCGGAAAGTAGTTTCTGTTGTATATGATGATTCCGGAAGTATGAGCGAAGGCAATTCTATGAACTGGTCATATGCAAATTATGCTATGCAGACTTTGTGTGGTCTTCTGAATGCGGATGACGAACTCTATATTACATATATGAGTAATCCGGGTGCTGCGGTTATGCCAACGGATTTCGCGTCGAACCGTCAGGCTGCCGTGGATAATATTCGAAATACTCTGGATTCTGGAAACACACCTCAGGCGTCGATCGATACGGCTAAAAACAAGCTTGTGGAAAGTTATAACAGTAACATATCGAGCAGTGTGAAGACGGAATATTGGCTGGTGGTTCTAACAGACGGGGCATTTAATGGAGAGGGTGCCTTTGGGAAACCCGAACTGGACAGCGCTCTTCAGAGTTTTGCTCAATCACAGATGGGTGTTGGTATGGATCTGCATACCATTTATCTCGCGATTGGAAGCAAGGCAATCGAAGCAGCCAGTGATGCGAGTCTTAATATCATTGCCAAAAAGTGTGATGACGGCAAGGCAATAGTAGCTGTTTTGTCAGAACTCTCGAATGCAATTTCCGGGCGATATCGCTTAAGCAAGGATGACATTACGCTCATTAATGACAACACGGTTGAGGTTACGTCTGAGATTCCTTTACTGAATATTGCCTTATTGATGCAGAATTCTTCTGCTACTCTCAGCAGCGTAGTAAAAGATGACGGTACTGTGCTGCAAATTGATCAGCAGGTCTCTCTCAAAAACCCGGAAAAGGCCGGTTGGACGTCAGATTCGAGTCTGCAGGGCAAAGCATTGCTTGTGGGAAATGCAGGTAATAACATTCCTGCGGGTAAGTATACATTGACGTTCACCGATAAAGTAGATATAAACGCCCTGGATATCATGTTTGAACCTGCATTGGAGCTCCATATGGCGGTGATGCAGAATGGCAAAGAAATTACGGATTTATCATCACTTCGCGAGCTTGATAAAATAGATGTACAAATGAAGTTATGTGAAGCCGGAACGAATAAGGAAATTGATATTGCGCTCCTGAAAGGTGATGTCACATTTAAGCTCGGCTATAAGGAGAACGATGTTGATATGGGTTCTTCTGACAGCATGACTATGTCAGGAATAACCTTGAAAGATCTGAAGACAGATATCTACGGAACGTTCACTTTCGGTGGTTTTAATCCGTTGACGGTATCGGTGGAAATTGCACCATCGTCCTTTGAATCCAACTACGAACTGCGATTATCCGTAACAAAAGACGGAAAAGAAGTAACAGATTTGACTCAATTGCACGAGAAAGATGTTATCAGTGTCACATCCCATCTTTTTGATATTTCTTCCGGTACAGAGGTTGATATTTCAACTCTGGGTACCGGTGTAATTAACAGTATCGGGTACAGTGAGGTAGATACAGAAATCTTGTCCGTTCAAGGAACGAACCTTTCTGACATTTCGCTCAAGCCTGTTAAAACGGATGTTTATGCTGCTTTTCAGCTGGATTCGTCTGCACCGCCATTATCAGCCTCATTAACTTTAAACCCAATCAAAGCAGTCGTCTACGGGCTCAATGTTGATGTACCTGACGATTATGTAATTGACCGCGATGATCTGTCCGGCAATAAGGATACAATCCGGTTTGTTGTAACGGGAGACGGTGTTCCGCTGACAAAAGATCAGAGCAAAGCCCTGCCTTTCAAAATATCCCTGGACAGAAACATCCCTTATTATCTCCAACAGGAAGATGACGGAAGCTATTCTTTCCGACCCAAAACTAGGTGGCCGCTCCTTTTCTATCCTACCGGTACATTCACCGTTACCGGAACATTAAATAACACGATCACAAAGACGGGTGATTTTAAGATAACAGCTACGCATCTGTTTCTGGATATCATAACGCTTATCTGGCCGCTGCTCCTGCTCGCATATATTATTTATTATATAACCAAGAAAAGGTTTAGCAGCGGTCGTATAAAATGTAAAAAATATTTTACTGCCAATGGTTCTGCACATGAGAGCAGTACGGCCAATGTTTTCGTTAGCCCGTTAACAGGTTGGTGGCAGTTCTTGAATCATGCCTGTACAAAAGATTTTCAAGGTATTACATTCATTGCAGGGGGCAGGAGAAAAGTCTATGTCAGCCCGCGTTCAATCAAGTCCAAAAAATACCAGATTGCAACGCTTACAGACAATCTTCGGGAAATTTACAGTGATTCACTCCAAGGAGAATTACTGGATGGGAAAGATTTGAATAGAAGTATAAAAATATCAAATTCCAACGCTTTATACATATACTCAGGCGATAAGATAAATGTTTATTATTTTGCAAAAAAATAAATATAGTAGGAGGATGCCGAAATGTCAGGAAACAGAGTGCCAACATTGCTGATTGGATTGGGTGGACTTGGAAGCCAGATCGTAGAGAAGACATTTCTTGGGATGAGTGAATATGATAAAAAGTATGTCTCATTTCTCTGCTTCGACACGAATGCAAATGACCTTACCGAGATTAAAAAAGTTGGTATACCTTTTGTTCAGACAAGCAAAAATCTAACGGTGGGTGATTATCTGCTCGGTAATCAAGAAGCAATGGAGTGGTTCCCTTCCAATTCATTTCTTCTGAGTAAACAAATGACGGATGGAGCCGGACAGATCCGCGCGGTATCCCGTCTTGCTTCAGAAGCAAGTGAGGCTGCAGGTAGATTTTCACCGGTAAAAGCTGCGATCGATAAAATAAACCGTATCAGCGGTGATACAATCGAAAAAAATGTTAAGGTTATGATTGTGTGCTCAATTTGCGGAGGTACCGGTGCAGGAATGGCAATACAGATGCCATTTTATATTCGTGAATTGCTGCAGAGGGAAGCCAATATAGGCCGTGTTCTGATTCGCGGATTATTTGTAGGACCTGATATTGTCGAAGACCGTCAAAATGATGAATATTCAAAGGATGCTGTTTATGTGAATGCATATGCATGCATCAAAGAATTGAATGCTTTTTATGGAGCGCAGGTTAAACCGCAGAATGAAATCCTTTTCAATATACCGCATTACACCAAAGAGGTGTATGACATTACCGTCCCGGAAGATGAACGCAAAGCAAATCCAATACCATACGATTTTACATTTATTCTTGAACGTAATAATGCATCCGGACAAGTTATGGATTCAATGGATGATTATCTTGTACTGGCATCCGACATTGTTAAGCTTCAACTTTTCACGCCTATGAGCGGGAAAATGTACTCAACAGAAGACAATAAAATAATTGGTTTAATGGCAAAGCACGGAATGAATCGATATTGCGGAGCAGGGTTGGCTCGTGCTGTATATCCATATGAAGACATTAACAACTATCTTGCACTTCGATGGTCTTCTGACTTTGTCAAAGGCTTTTGGTACAAAATTGATGGAAGCTTTGGGATGGCTTTAGATCAGTCGAGAAGACAAAGAAATCTTAATCCATCTGTAGTTTTATTAAAACGCAAAGATCACTTTGTTGCTAAGTTTAAAGAACTTACGGAAAGTGTATCTTCGGAAGCTCAGTTTAAGAGCTTAAGAAGTGAATGTATTATCACAATATCGGACGAAAATGCAAAAACAACAAAGTTAGTTGATAAGGTGGATTGGTATGTCAAGGCCGTAGAGGATTATATATATGCATGTGCAGATTCGAAAGAAATCAAAGCGTATTCAGAAGCATGCAAACCCAGCGAATCAGAATTAAGACTTGTGGAAGAGACAGACACTGAAATTAACAGGGTTATGAATGCAGTTGATAAATATCAGGAAATAATCATTTCACTGATAAGCAATCAATCCATTCTTGCTGCCGATAGAATTGTTTCAACAGAGATAAGCGGTGGATCATACATAAATCAGGAATACTCATTCATTGCGTTGATCCAGGATCTCCATCCTCTAAGCGCACGATATTTAATGTACAGGATTCGTGACCGTTTCTCGGAATTATTGAAGGATTATAAATCCAGATCAGAAGGAAGAAGGCTCAATGTAATTGCGAGCCACGATTTTGATGAATCAACAGATGAAATAGATGATCCCAGACAAGCTTTTGAGAAAAAAAGGCCTAAAAATCCACTATATCAATATTTAAAATTTTTGGGTAAAGATTTCCAGGAATTTGTCGATGATTTCATTGTAATTGCTAACGAGCAAAGAAAGAACATGGATTATTTCCGACAGGAGAAGCTTGCAGCTACCGTTTACATGGAAGTTATCAGAAGGCTGGATGCTTTGATCGAGCTTTACGAGAAAATGTTCACTGCATTACCAGCAATACTAATTGATCTTGATAAAAAGGCCGAAGTTATTAAATACAAGCATAATACTGACAGAGAACTTAACACTCATTATGTTTATGCCAGTGCGGAGTTAAAAGAAAAGGCATATGCAAAGTTTTGTAAAAATTCGTTTTTGGATGAACAGGCACAGCCGCCTGAAGCAGTAAAAGCTCTTTTCAAATTATTGTACAAAGAATTTGGTGATGCAATAAAAAGAAATCAGACAGAATATACGGATAGTGAAGAACTTCAATTTTTCGCAGGAATGAAATATGTTTTTAACAACAGTATACTTAGTAATCTTAATGCAACGGTTCGGGAGGCTGGCAATTCGGACTTCAACATTGGAATTCTACAGGCTTTAAAAGCGGAGATTCAAGAGAATCGGCCCGAGAAAATGAAGAGGGACGAAAGAGGCGATCTTATCGAGGTGACACTAGATGAGTTGAAAACAGAGATAGGTGAGATCCTGCAAAGATCTCAGCCGTTTCTTTCCTATGATTTTGATAAAACGCCGGAAATTGCAGTATATTGGGGTGTGAATCCGACAGTCCTGCCGAAAGATATCACAAACGAAGATGAAATTGACAAGACCTATAGAGATATGCTTTTTACCATGACAAAACAAACGTCGTCATCGGACGTAATTGATGACAGTGAATTTTCAATAAACGAACTGATATGCTATCAGGCTATCTATGGATTGGAGGCTAAAAATCTTCATAAGTTCAGAAGTGATAGCCGGGCTCATATTTGTTATAAAAATCGAATTAACGAGATTTCATCCAGTATATTTGTGCAGGCATACACTTCATATGGAAAATCCATTATCCATCCGCATCTTGATAAGCGTTGGCATCAGCCTGCATATATGCCTGCCCTCTTCCGTGAAGATGAAGAAAAAGAGAATCAGGTAACCATGGAAGCCTTTCTTCTGTCTGTTTCGCGAGGCATTTGTTTTCTTGCAAAGAATGACGCAAATAATGATAGATGGCATTTCTATAGCGGAGGAATTTCACCGATTTACGAAATCAAAATTAGCAAAAAACCTATAAATACTGATTGTAGTGCTTTGTATGCGAGTCTAGCCTATAATCCAAAGATGGTTGAAGAAATTATGAAAAATGCTTTCATGGGTTTGAAACAAGCGCAAGAAAGCCACAATTATGAAGTTTTGTCTCATCCGATCATAAAAAGTCTCATTCAAAAACCAGATCCGTTATCCAAAGGAACTTCGAATGTATTAAACGTCTTTGATTTGATTCAACAACTATATATTGATTCTGGAAGAAATGAAAAACTGTTTTCGAACATGCTTGGGGTACTAAGTAACTATATATACAAGTACTGTCTTGCGATTCAGCCATCTCCCGAACTAGCCAAATCAAACTATGAGAAGATCACAAACGAAATACGTACAAACGCAACGTTATCAAGTACTGGCGGGCGAGGCCAAATTGATACTCAATTTGATGCCGCCTGCGACTCTGCCAATATCCCATGTCTTAAGGAATGATCAGATGATTCAGGTATCCGGCAGAGGGGAATACTCTCTTCTGCCGGGTCGCTGGAAAGGGGGGAGTAAATGCTTCATTATATTGTTAACATTCGTGGCTGCATTGATATGGCATACTACCGGATGTTTTTCCTGCAGCAAATGCACGAGAATGGCATGACTCTCTTGAATATTGACGAAATGGAGGATTTGACCGACGCAGCTATGCAGATTCGTGAAGATTTGGATAGAAATGCATTTGCCGATTCTCAGTATCGAATATCTGTCTGTATCTCAAGAAATATTTCAGAAAAAACCCTTCCCAATCGTTCCGATCTTCGATATATGATTCAAGTCTATCTGCAGATAATGAAATGGGTTGACCCCCAAAGAGTCCATCTGTTTTTTGTAGACCGGGTTTTGGATCATAATGCGTTTGACTCCGAACTCGAACAAAACAAAACACTCATGGAAGATGGTTATGCACGGGAAGAGAATGAATACTTACCGGTATTAGGCCATTTTTCAACGGACGAGCCCTTTGTTGAAAGCAAATTATCTATTATACGAATGATTGATAACATTCCGAATAGCTATACAAAAGTTTTCTATAAAAATGTCCAGGCAGGGTTAGATCAATTGCTGACTAATGAGGAACTGCTGCACCCTAATAATTTGCAGACACCCGAAAAAAATTATGATCTTCTTATGGCACTGAAGGAAGAATTCAACAAGCATTGCAATCAAACAATTCGAAAAATGAAGTATACGTATCTCATGCTTCCTGATAATGATCGGCACATGACGCAGAGTACTATTTTTCAATTAGTGGATTATCTTTCTTCAACCAGGAATGATTTTTCTGAAGATGAGTACAATAAACATGCAAATCAATTTGCCTTGGATAGGATTGCCAGTCATCTTGCGACCTTCCGATTACGAATTAAGAGATGGAAGGATGGAAGCAGTGATAAGCCGCTCGTCTTGAACGTCAATAGGAAAGAAAAGAATGCGCATACAGCTGATTTTCTGAAAGATGCAATTCAACATAAACAAGATATGCTGCTGATGTTTCAGTCTAAAATCACTTGGGATTCACTTCAAAACTGGGAAAAAACAATTGAAACAATTGATTACGACGTCAGCCTGGCTGAATCGCGGCTATTAAACCATGTAGCAGAAATTGTGGATAATTATAAAGAGCAGGAAAGCATAACAGAGACTCTTTCGGATACAAAAATTAATCAAAAGAGAGAGGAACTTCAAGAGAAAAGAAACAAAATTATCAAAAAACTCGGGGAACAGTCGGAAGCGGAGAATAATAGTAAGTTCCAAAAAGAAGTGGAACTTCGATCCTATCTTTCTCAAAATAGTGCTCGTGTTAAATATTTGCTGGAGTGTATGAAAAAATACAATAGACGTATGTTTCTCCTGTGTTCTGCCGCGGCGCTTCTTTGTGTAATTCTCCCATACACGGCTCTTCAGATTTATGTGTTTGCATCTCCTATTCGTTTGATGATCTATTTGGGATATATCGGTCTGTCAGCGGCCGTTTTCGGTTTAGCATATGTTATTGCCCGCAAGCTTTTGCTTCGAGAGATTTCTCGGATTATACATGCAATGAAAGTGCAAATTGACTGCTATTTTGTTGACTATGAGAAAAGAATCAAGGCATTCGAACAAAAACTATATGATGATATCGAAGAACTCTCAGAAATAGAACGTGAATACGAACAGATTCGCTTGTGGGAAGAAGAAAAAGCAGCAGTAGGATGTGAAGTTCAATGGCATCGTAGAAAAATATCGGAAATTGAGACCACCCTCGTATATTTTCAGGATCTTATTGAAAAAGCACAAGTTCAAGATGAGATAAAAATCGAAATTAACTATTCTAAAAACGACACGGATAATCCGTTTTACTGGCCGATGTATATTGGTAAATGATTGTAATAGTGATAGTTATGGGGGAACCGTAGATGTTAATGGGATTGGCCTTCTTGGTCACAATGATTCTTTTGTATGCGGGTGCAATCGTACTGTTGTATAAAAACAATATTGCAGCTGACCGCCGGTATTACCAAATATATTACATTGGAGCGATGATTACTCTTTGTGTGTCCCTTATCGCTTTATACGGCCCGATTCTGACCTTGATTGATTTTGTGATATCTTTACCCGTCGTAGCACAAATTCTCGTTTTTGCTTTCCCTCTGGGAAGATATGAACTTACCTTTATGATTTTGGTTGTGTCACTGTCCAATTTATTTGTACTTGTCTCTGCAAACGCTGCGCTGGTACCTATTAAGTTTGCTGTATCGCGCATGAGAAAGACGTTTGAGCCTTCGCTTCGTCACCCGGATTGGATTATAATTGATCAATTTTATCATTTGGATAACGACCCGGTTCTTATTCGAAAAGATGCTGTCATTATGTCAAAATGGTTTAAAATCATGTCGAAAATGATACTTGCACTTTTAGTTGTTGAAGTCATTGCAGCATTGCTCATCCTGTATCTTGATGTATTCTCAGTACTATCAAGCGCTGTGATGTTGGCTATGAAGAACTTGTTTATTCTTCCGGCTATTAGTTATCTCCTGGTCGAAGAAATCGGTTTTTTCCTCTCTGGAAAAGAAGAAAATCAATCCGCTGTAGCTTTTGAGAGTGAAAATATTACCTCAAAACAAATTGGTGACTATAAGCCTCTGATTGAAGTATATAAAAAACTTCTTCCTAATTCCTTTCTTGCTGATATCGAATCAGAAAAAAATGCAGGGAGGGACACACCGTACAATGAAGCAACAAAGGAACAACTGGAACAATGCCGTAATCCGGTATTATTGAAATCGTTGATTGACCAGGTGCGATCTTCCGGGGTGACGATTGACTCTGCGTTTGTAGATGTGCTGATTCGGATGATTCATCAGGATTCTGCAATCATCGTTGACCCAGTGACCGGATCATTTTCGATTTACTTGTACTATTATTTGAATTACGTCTTGGCCTCTAATGGATCTGTACTCTTTATCTGTGAAGATTCCGATGCAATTGATTCCTATCGTGACAATATCGAAAAGGAGTTTGTGAGGATGAACGGAGTTCATCCAATCTGGAGTATCGGTACCATCGAACAGGCAAGAGAAAATGAACCGTTGAATGTTTTGATTTGTGCCAGTTCGTCTCTTCTGGAAGATGAAATTTTCGCTAAAAGAGAAGAATTTTTTCTCAATCTTAAAATTTGTATTGTGCTTGATTCCGTTGCATTTTTCTCGGGTAATAATTTACTCAAAAGAGTTCTTTCTGATCGTCTGATGAAGGATAAGCAAACCCAATTTCTTTTCTTCTCAGCCGAAAGAAGCAGACAATTGGAAATGGCGATTGAGCACTCCATGGGCAAAGAAATACAATTATTTGATGGTGGATATGATAACAGCAATTCCTGCGTTATGATTTGGAAAAATGAAGGGTATCTTTATCCTCAGAAGGTATTGGGTTTTGATATCGGCTTATCTATCGGTACCGCTCTGCCGCTTGCACTTATTGGAGCAAAGTATGGTGCAAAGGATATGAATCTTCTAACATCACCTAATGTGCCGTATCATACATATTTTGAAATCATGCAGCAGCATGAAAAGGAACTGGCGAAGACATTTTTTAAAAAATCGTCGATTCATGTCAACGAGATCATTCATAGCGATGTTTTTGCATCACCGCAGGCAAAAAGCCTGTCTTTCCTAATTGCTTATGACAGCAACAATAATCTTGCGGCTGCCATAAATCTTTGGCTTCGACATGGTGATTATCTATATGCGATGCGCCATATAATAGCAAGACCTTATCTTCTTAGGGAGTATTTTGCAGATAAACTGGATTATTTCGTAAATAGCCCGACGATGATAAATTCATTTGCAAGTTTTGAATTGGAGACCTCAAAAAGTGATCTGATTGCCATATTAATCAGACTGCACGAAACCGGAATGTTCGATAAGGAGCTATCCATATATGCTCAAAAATATGGCTGCAAGGCTAACGAAATCAATAAATTTCTGACAAATATACTGGCTGCTGTCTTGCCGGAATTTGCAAACATTGACCTGAAGCAGATATTTGCATTTAAAGAACAAACGTACTTTGATAGTATAGATGACAAAAATGAATTTGTTACTGCAATGTTTATACAAATGACAAACGCGGACATATGCCCCAAACTATTCGAGCGATATCGTCTTGTCCAGACCCGGATAGGAACAGGAAAAATACTTTCCACTCTATCAATTCCGCAAGAAGATGTTCACAACTATTATCTGATCAATCAGCTCTACACGTACAACGGCACGGCCTATCAAATTACTGACATTTGCGATGGAGTATTGGTTTTAAAGCAGACATCTCCGAGAACGATACCTGAATATATTCGTCAGATGACAATAGGATTAGCTAACTATACAGAAAATAGAAAGATTGCCATTCGATCTTCCAATAAAGTTGCAATTACGACAGCAAAAGCATCCGTTACAAGAATCATTTCTGATTATTACGTCGTAAATAATGGACAAGACTATTCTGAAATGAATAATGTTCAGCAAGGTCTATTGGCAATTCCCGTTATTACCTCACTTAAAGAAGTAAACATACTAACGATTTGTCTTTCTGATGACTTGGGTGAAAATGAACAATCCATTGCGCTATTATTTGCAGGACTCTTGAATGAGGTGTTTAAAACAGTTTTTCCCCACAATTACCAGAATCTCGTTGCTTGTTCCACTATTGATAAAGACTGGGAGGACTGTCTTCCTGAACAAGAAAGAATCATCCTGAAGACATATCCACATGCTTTTTTCCCTGATATAAGAGAAGGCTGTGAAGTTCACATTATTGAGTTGTCTCATCTTGATTATGGTCTTATTGGGGCTCTCGTTTCGAATTTAGATAAGTTATTTGATGTGCTGCTAATGTATCTTCGCTGGGCTACAGACGAGAATAATCACGAGAAAGCCGCCTTTCTACGTTATGGATTTAAGGAATATCCTTCTTTTGTTAATTTGCCGCTTATTACAACCCTTATTGAAGATCTGTGTTCGAGTGTTATGGAGATGGAGGATTCACAATTACAGGATGTGTCTCTCAATGCAATAGCCGTCTGTAGTTTTTGTGGAGAAGCTGTGTTCACGTTCGGAACAGAATTTGATGACGGACGTATTTGCTGCAATAATTGCGACCAGTATCGAATTACACAGCGCGAAGAAATTGAGAAGGTTTTCAAGGCTGCCAAAGAGTTTCTGGAAAAAGATTACAAAATTTCCATTCCCTCAAACATCACGGTCAAATTCAAAACAGCTAAATCCATCCGTAAAGAGATGCGGCATTCCGGGGATGGCCGGGTTCTAGGATTCTATAGCCACAGTGATCATGAAGTATGGATTGAAAGCGGAGGACCGCGAGTCTGTACACAATCCATCATTATTCATGAACTTACTCATTGCTGGCAGCACGATCAGCTGGATATTTCAAAACTTACCATCGAAAAAATTGAAGGGCACAGTACATTTGTCGAGATTGAAGCATTAGAGCGTATGAATGAACCAGCCTATGCAAGAATGCTTGAACAATCCCTTGAACCCAGGGATGATGAATATGGAAAAGGATTCCGATATATTCGTGAATTGATGAAAGACGAAACAAGAAATGTCTTTGAAGTTATGAGAACTTTGTAGGGGATGTTATGAAAAAATTAATTGCTCTTCTTCTGACAATCAGTCTGCTTATTTCAAGCTGCTCAAATGCTGACTCTCTTCTTGATAAGGGAATGGCGAATTATGCTGCAGGAAAACCAGTCAGTGATAAAGTCCCGGATACTGTACTGGATGAACTAGACAACATGTTTGCAAAATATACCGGCGGATTTAAAGTTATTGATGTCAAAAATGCTGTCATTGAAATTGACGACGAAGATGTGCCGGATCCGACTCAAAGTGAGACGGCTGGACAGACGCAGGACCAGACGAGCCAAACGACATCTGGAACGGATCCATCGATAAACCCCGAACCTACAGCGAGTGAACCGCAGATAGTTACATCTACAGCAAATTCCATGGAAGATGTATATGCTATCCTGCTGAATGCTATCAGTAACACGGATGAACAGGTTGAATTCAACACCATTGGGTTTCAACTAACATCTGACGATATTGCAACCCTTTTTTTTGAAGACTTGCGGGCTAACGAGATGGTGGAATATATGTGTGTTTCCAGCACAGAATTCTATCAGAACATCAATCCTGTTACAAATCAAAACACGGTACATATCCAGATCAACTATTCTTTACCGACCGATAAAATTAAGCAAATGAAAGATGAAACATATAAGAAAGCGGAAGAAATTGTAAGTGCTTATGAGTTGCTTAGTAAGAGTCCCTATGACCAAGTAGATACCATTAACACATTGCTTTGCGATTTGGTTGTGTACCCTCCGGACACTCCTTATTTGGAAGAATCATTCACAGCATACGGGGCGTTGGTTGAAGGATCTGCCGTGTGTGATGGCTATGCCCGAGCGGCACAGCTCTTGATGTCGATGTGTGGAATCGAAAGTCTCTATGTTGTAGGTACGGCCAACAATGGAGTTGGACACGCATGGAATATGGTTAAATTAGATGGTCAATGGTATCAGCTTGATGTGACCTGGGATGACGGAAGTTACTCGCGTTCGGATTATTTCCTCGTAACAGATGATTATATGCGTCAATCCCGAACCTGGGATGAGGACAAGTATCCGGAAACGGCGGGAGAAGGGTATGCCGCAGCTTAATAGACAGATATCGGATAGATGTTGTGACCGACGGGCTAAAATTGACAATGTAAGCGTAATCAGACAGCGGAGATATCCGATAGGAAAAGAGTTGCGAAAAGCATGCATATCCTATACACTATTGTTGTAATGAAAAGGAATTGTCTGCCCCAGAAGGACACGTGTTTCTGTTGCGTGGAAACATCCCGCGCTTAGAGCGACAGGGATTTTCGGGTTTTTCGGCAATGACAAACGAGCATTTTTATGAAAAACGCATTGTCTCCCGCAAATGCCACTTTTGAGCCAGTCATATCAGGCGTTTTCAGGTGCAGTTTTTCAGAGACACACCCGCAAGGGGACGAATACAATATGATCTTCCTAGTTTCTGGTGAGACGAATCCTAGGGTTTTATAAAGACATACCCCGCAAGAGGACGGATACCGTTATTAGTCATAATAGTCTGATCATCCCTCTGCATCTTACATGATTTGTTGATTGGTAACACAATCTATGTTACTATTTATTGATCGCGACATAAAAATCAGATAGTGTAATTTAGGTGGTGAAATCTATGATAGGTGTAATTGGGAAAATTGTTGTAGACTACCAATGGAAAAACAAATCATATCAGGAAGAATTTGACATTAGCAATGCACAACATTTTTCACTTAAATACATCTCGGATTGTGTATTTGTAATAGATGAAGTTGATTATATTGAAGATACTATTTACGGAGTTGATATAAACATTAATGATGAAGAAATATATTTATCTGGAAATGCGATTGCAAAATTTAAGTTACCTCTCCATGATATAAACGGCACAATGCGTTTGATTGTAAAATAATAAACCGAAAGTTTAACTACATTATAAAACAGTGCATCATAATAAGGAGGTTTAAGCTATGAAAGAATATTGTGTGGTAATGACCACTTTTGAAAATGAACAAAAAGCACAACCTCTTATAGATACTATTTTAGAAAAGAAACTAGCTGCATGTGTGCAGGTTATTAATATTAATAGCCATTACTCTTGGAATAATTCAATTTGCCATGATAAGGAAGTTCTTGTTCTATTTAAAACAAAAACTGCGCTATACGAGTCTTTGCAGCAAATAATAATGTCTGGTCATCCTTATGAGACACCAGAAATTTTACAATTGCCTGTTTTGAATGGTTTACAAAAATATCTGAAATGGATTGATGAAGTGACATGTTAAACGCTTAATTCCAATATGATTGTTCGAACAATATTCGTCCCAATAGTCACCTGGTTTTTCACATATATTTACATGAACCGACATTTATGAGGCAGCTAAATAATGATAGAAAAATTGTACAAACTCGAAATATTTGTTCCAGAAAGTCATTTTGGGCTAGTTCGTAAGGCTCTTTTATCAGTTGATTCAGGTCTTATAGGTAAATATGTTCATTGTATGTCATGGTCACGCGTGAATTCGAGCTGGTGTCCGTTAGCAGGTAGCCACCCTTTTCTTGGTACAGAAGGCATACTTGAAGAAGCCAGTGAAATTAAAATTGAGATATGTTGTAAGGAGGAAAGACTACAGGAGATTGTATCCATAGTGAAAGCTGTTCATCCTTATGAAGAAGCTTGTATAAATATTATCCCTATGGTGGATAGTTTGAATTTATGAAGTACTGCTTGTGCTTGTGCCCTCGTAATGTGTCCATGTGTTGACGGAGTTGCAACCATTTTGTTATAATTATTGCAGCACCTTAACTATCAAAGTAAGTACATGTTATATATCTGGACTGTTTACAAATACTGAAATCCAATTTCCGAATTCCGGTGTTGACTTTATGATAGGTATACACATTAATTCACAAAGTTCATATGAATGATGCTGAATAATGAAATTTTCAACTTTTGTGTATATGCACCGCTCGGTAATACATGATAATTCAACTTCATCTTCTAAATTTACTTTGTTATTCCACATGTAAATTGAACGTAATTTACTAATTTGACCAGATACAATTAATCGATTACCCAACAACGACTTTGCCATATTTTCTGCTTCTTTTTCAGATTCAAATGTTGTTTTAATTATAACATATTTACTATCTGAATCTAATGCACTAGGAGTATTAGAAAACTTAAATTTTTTATTTAAATCATTTTTTATGTCTTGATTAAAATTAATACCAACAATGATGCGTTGTTTATCATTCCAGCCATCAAGTGCACTAATTTCAAAATCTAGTAATCCATCAAAAAGCGTTAAACTTAAAAGATTATAGCAATCTTTAAACGCAAAAGCTTTTACACTTTCCAATTTATGAGGTAAGATAATGTCTATTAATTTAGAACAATATGCAAAGGACCATGGAGCAAGTACCTTAACTGTATTAGGAATAAGTACAAAATCGTTTATATAATGCTCTGGACATCTCACCAACAATGTTTGCTCCTTGTTTAATATCATACCCTCATACGAAGAATAATAGGTATTGTTTTCAGGAACAGCAAATCTTGCCAACAAACTACAATTATTAAAAGCGGACGAATCCATAAAACGTAGTCCATTATTCAGATTAATCATTTTAACTTTACTACAGAAACTAAATACTTCCGCTTCTATTGATTCCAAGTTATCATTAAATTCTATATATCCAACATTGTAGCAGCGCGAAAAAGCCTTCTTTCCAATTTTTATGACATTCATAGGTAGAATAATATAAGGTAAATTCAAACATCTTTCAAAAGCGGATTCTTTTATTTCTATAATGGTATTTGGAAAATCAATTTTCTCGATCTCCGTTTTATCTTTAAAAGCTAACTCACCAATAATTGATACACCATCAGGTATTCTTATGGATTTCGCGTTTCCAATATATTTTACTAAGATGTTATCAGTAATCATAAAATCGCTCAAAGAATTACTTTCCGAATGGTCTTCTTCCGATACTAGAAACTGTGAAACCAACTTTTCAATAAAACTGTCGAAATAGACAATGTCAAAATTTATCCCGTTTTGCAATCGAATACCTTCAAGTTCATTTGGTAGATTTTCAGGATAACAAACACCTCCAACAAAAACACAAATAATATTTTTGTGTTTTGTCAGAGCTTCATATATTTCTTTATAAAGCCAGTCTGAACTGTCCATTTGTCTATTGAAAGTTTTTTCTGACATAACTAAAATGAAGTTAGTACAATAGTCTATAAAAGATAATAAATCATCTGAAAAATTGCCGGATTTCAAGCTGTAAATATCACAAAAAGTTGAATATCCACGTTTAGTAAGAACATCATAAAGGTTTTTTACTTCCAGAGAAGACTCATTTCGACGATAACTAATAAAATTTTCAAATACTTGCATAGATCTGCCCTCGAATTCTGTTTCGCAATATTAATTGAAATGTTAATTTCATCAATGTATTTCACATATTAAAAGTTATCCATTACTAATATAGTCACTTAACAACTGCTAAATCAAATCATAATCGAATAATGGTGGTTATGCATCCAATCCGGAGTTCTTGTTAACTATTTACGATGTTTTTACTAAATAAGGTTCCTGATTGGATACAAAAGCATTCATCGTCGAGAGGATTTTAACTATATGTATTGCATCCGTTAGTTTAAAAATACCTTAGAAAGATGTTCATGGCTATATGCTATATACAAATTTAATAAATTAATTCAAAATGATGGAGGTTCTAGTTCTATTCACAGATTTGTTGTTCATGTATACAGCACCAAAACCAAATCGGGAATATATTGCCATATTAGTAGGAAAAGATACAAATAATTTATTAAGATGGTTCTGATATATTAATTTTCATTGCTTCCTTCAACAGTGATAAATCTTCTACACTCCATGAATCTGATATGATATCTGGTATTTTTATGACGATATCCCGATCTGATTTTTTGAAGTCATATTTCTTAGGACTATCAATACCATATTTTGTATTCATAATTTTGCTGAGATTATCAAGCTTATCATAAGGAATAAGGCAGGGATGCAGCTTGCATATAGAGTGCTTATGACTTCGCTGTTCATCATAATATTGGAATACTTCTTCCGGAGTCACCGAAAGCCATCCATTTGCATACATATAAGCGATCCAGCGTTCATGCTCCAATGAAGCAAGTCTGGCGATAACAATTGGATCTGAAAAGAGAGTCTGCAATTCCTTCTTTGGCAGGATGGAATACAGACCTTTTTCGTATGTTAAGCCGCCGACTGTGAATAGCTTATATTTTATATGCAAAGCGTTGGAGATGGATGACTGCTTGCTGGTTTCGTCAATGTTGAAATCATTAAGTGCTTTAATTTTGTCGGATTTGGAAGCATTCGCTGCAATTTCACAGTAAGCAAGATGGACATTCTTAGCGAACTGCATCCACTGCGGAGAAAATATGATCTTCTTACAAAAGATTTCTTCTGTACTGCCAAACGGGGAAATGTCATAATTCTGCCTTCCGCAGCAAAGCTGCTGAATCAAATCGTGTTGTTTCGGCTCTTGATGATTATTTCACGTTCAAGATACCGGCAATTCACGAATTCGATACCGGTGATATTGCAGTTGGATACTGGTAATTGTGAATAGGATACCATTTGTAATTAGTTTTGTGCC
>Ga0209125_1001625_pt1 | contig 20069 bp, 17 predicted proteins | sample BarGraIncub1131A_FD_184503 | JGI IMG/M metagenome (GOLD analysis project Ga0209125, IMG submission 184503) | Arctic peat soil microbial communities from Barrow, Alaska - Barrow Graham LP Incubations 11-31A (SPAdes) (version 2) | ecosystem: Environmental > Terrestrial > Soil > Wetlands > Peat...
CCCAATGAAGCTAGAATGGAGCTGGTTAACATTTTAACAAAATAAAAGTATGTTGCGTTTAACAACACTGTTGTAATTTTGAACGATATTTAATGGAAAACATAGTTTTTTATTTAACAATAATTTAAAATTATTTAGTTAAATAATAAACAATTAATGATATTAGTGTTAGCTAATATGCTTTTTTATTTTTGAATAAATAGTACTTCTATTTATTCCTAATACCTTAGATGCCTTAGTTATATTACCACCGCATTTTTTTATGCAATTTATTATTGCCATATTTTCCAATTGCGCTAAGGTACACATATCATACTGAAAGGGTTCTTTTGAAATAGTGTGATCATTTTTTTTTGATGGTTTATTTTTAAAGTCAAAGGATGTATTACCATCCATATTTACTATGTTTTCAATGCAATTTTCTAATTCACGAACATTGCCGGGCCAAGTATAATTTACGATCATTTTATATATATCATAGGATATTTTGGGAATGGGCTTCTCTAGTTTGATAGCTTTAGCTTTTAGAAAATACTCCATAAGTATTTCAATATCTCCCACGCGCTTTCTTAGTGGTGGAAGATATATAGGAATTACACTTAGTCTGTAGTATAAATCTTCGCGGAAATTTCCGTTCTCCACTTCACTTTTCAAATCTTTATTTGTTGCAGCAATAATTCTTACATCTACATTTATATATTTATTTCCGCCAACTCTATTAAAACAAGATGTTTGCAGTACGTTTAAAAGGTGTACTTGCATTTCAAAGGGCATTTCTCCTATTTCATCAAGAAATATGGTACCACCATTTGCAAGCTCGAATTTTCCAGGTTGCCCGCCTCGTTTTGCACCAGTAAAAGCTCCCTCTTCATACCCGAAAAGCTCACTTTCAATTAAGTTTTCCGTTATGGCTCCACAATTAATTGAAATAAAGCTATTATCCTTTCTGCTACTATTATTATGAATTGATTGAGCAATAAGTTCTTTACCTGTTCCGCTTTCTCCTTGTATTAGAACAGTAGAAGGACTATTTGCAATATTTTTTGCCTGCTTTATAACTTTCTTAATTACTTCACTGTTTCCGATTATGTCCTCAAAATTGTAGTTTGCATTTTTACCAGTGTTCTTGTTAATCAAATTATACATATTTTGAAATTTTTCTACTTTTAATTGATTTTCAATGGACTTGACTGCAGCAACAACTAGACCTAAGGTATGGGGATGAGCTAACTGACGTTTGCCTGTTAAATTTAGACAACCTATGATAGCTCCTTCATTATTATGAATAATTGCTGCAGAACATGTTAATGTATGATATGCAGTAATGTAGTGTTCTTCTCCTGAAATTTGAACTGATAAATCCTCGTGAATTGCAGTTCCAATTGCATTTGTACCAGTACTTTTCTCGCTCATATCCGCACCTTCTACAATACCTACTTCTGCCATACATTTAATTATATCCTCATCACCTATAATACAAAGCACGAAGCCTTCTTTGTCTGTAAGATACAATGCAAATCCTGATCCTTTTAAAAAATCATATAGTGTTTCCATAAACGGTCTAGATATTTTTATTAATTGACTATTTCTATCTAAAGAATTATAGAATGCATTTCCTTCTAGTGTTGTTGTAGGAAACACTCTCTTCACATTTATTTTGTATTTCCTACAATTATTTTGAGATCTTTTTATTATCTCTTTGAAATTATATTTTTGGTTCATAACCTTCACCTCTTTAGATTTTAAAATAATTATATCACAGCCAATTATGGAATCTTAATAATAAGGCACATAGATACTTTATCTATGTGCCTTAGTTGAACTCTTATTTTTTAATGCCATAACCACCATATATAGTTTTAGTATCCATTAGAGAAACTACGGCCTTTATATTTGAATTTTTTATTACCTTTAATATTTGGGCTTTTCTTTTTCTTTTAACATGTAATATAAGCATTTTTTTACCTTCTTTTAAACCTTCTGCTTCAATAAGAGTAACCCCTACATTTTCTGCTCTCAATATTTTAGCCAGCGTATCGCCATCTTTTTCAGATACTATTGCATTTATGGTCATGAGGCCTAGTGCTAGTTTATCTTCTAAAATACAACCGATATAATTTCCACAAGCAAATCCTAATGCATAAATTACCATTTTAAATGGTTCGCTACTTATTCCAACAAGTACAGTACTAATTACATATAACCATATAAGTACTTCAAAAAAACCAATAACGGCGCCATAAAATTTTTCGCCTCTAGTTATGAGTACTACTCTAACTGTGGTTAAAGAAACCTCAATTATTTTAGCGAAAAAGATAAGGATATAACCAAACATACGCAACTCTCCTTTATGAAAATATTTAATGCTTGTGCGTCTTCTAATAAATAGCATGCTCCATTTAAGGCGTTTTTACAAGACTTATTCATGAAAGTTAATACATAATTAACTAATATGATGTTGAATTTAATTATATTGAATTATTATAATATTCTATCTTCGTTGCAATAAATATTCATTCTGTTACCTCGTGCAAAACCTATTAAGGTTATATTTGCAGCTTTAGCAATACTTAAGGCCAGGGATGTTGGTGCTGAATGAGATACTATAATTGGTATACCTGCTTTTGCTACTTTAACAACTATATCTGAAGATATCCTACCGGTGGTCATAACAAGCTTATCTTTAAGATCCAAATTATTCATGAGCGCTTTACCTATTATCTTATCTAAGGCATTATGTCGTCCTATATCCTCCGAAAAAAGTAGGATACTATTAGCACTACCAATACAACAGCTATGAACACCTCCAGTTTGTTTGAAAAGCTCTGATCTACTATTAAAGTCATTCATTAATTTTAAAATATCTACATTAGCAAAGGTGCTATTGCTGTCTATAAATTTAACGCTACACTCCTCAAGAGATATTACATGTATACTTCCTTTTCCACAGCCTGAGGTAATAGCGCGTACACTCTTGTGATCTACAGTTATTTTATGATCTAAAATAATACATACTCTATTTTCATACTTTTCTTCTATGCTCTTAATGGAACTCATAGAGGAAATTAAACCTTCTGAAAAAAGAAATCCTACAGCTAATTCATTTACTTCAATGGGTGTGCACATAAGGGCTGCATAAAACTCATGATTCACAAATATGTCCAAAGGTATTTCTTCTATTATTGAATCCCAGGTATCTTCTTTTAGCTCATTATTTATCCTTAAAATATTTACTTTTTTTGTTATGTTCATTAAGTTTCTGTGTCCTCCATAAATATATTTTTTAAAGCTGTAAGATCGGATTTATAATTTAAATTAGTAAAAATATCCATACCATTACAATATTCTCTCCATTTAGTTTCTTCTATATAATACATTTTACTGTTTTTGATTACATCATGAAGCTTATAGTTATTTTCCCTTAACTCTTTTTCAAAGATATCAATCATATCTATAGAGTAAAAAGCATAAAGTGGCTCTATATATTTAGAATTATAAGATACAACCCCTTGTACATTTTCGCTTTTTATTATGTCCATCATATACTTTATATAATCTAAACTTATAATAGGCATATCACAAGCGGTGATAAAAACATATTTAGAGGTGGCCCCTTTTAGAGCTGTATAAATAGCTCCTATGGGACCTGAATTTTCTATTATATCTTTCACCACCAAATATTTAGTATGATTAAACCTATCTAGATCATTTGATACCAAAACTATACTTTCAAAAATCTGCTTAAGTTCTTCTGCAATGATATCTATTAAAAACTTATTTTTAACTTTAATTGTGGATTTATCAAAACCCATTCTACTACTTTTTCCACCACATAAAATAACTGCAGAGCCAAAGTCCTTCAATAGTTTCACTCCTTTAAATCATCTTCTTCGAAGCTGCAATATTAACGACTTCAGAAGGAAACCCTCCTTCTGAAATGTCGTTAAAATTCTGGCGGTAGTGTTAGCATTTCATCATAATTGAATACTGGCCCATCTATACACATGTATTTATTTCCTACTTTACAATGTCCACATTTACCTATGCCACATCTCATATGGGTTTCCAAGGAGGTGTATATATCAGTCCCTTTCATTCCAAGTTTTATTAAATCTTTTGAAATGGCTTTTATTCGCCTTGGGGAGGCACAGATAATTGCAGAAGTATTTTCATAGTCCAGCTCTAAATCAGGTAGTAAATCATTAATATAACCCACATGGGCATGAACAATAGCAGTGGGATTACTAAGGGCGTACAAAACCTTTACACCAGGTATATTACCCCATGATATTAAATCATCCTTGTATATTAGACCCTCGTAAGACATTGCACTACCTACAATAACAACCTTCCCAAACTCCGGAAGATTTTCAATAATGCGAGTAATGGTGGTTCTTACTGGAGCAATACCAACACCACTTCCAATAATAATAATATCTCTACCCTTAAGTTCTTCATAAGGAAATCCTTTGCCAAAAGGTCCTCTTAATGCAACTTTATCACCAACTACCATTTCGTGCATTACACTAGTTACCTTACCAGCTTTTTTTATACAAAAATCAAAAATATCCTTTTGGCTTGGAGAAAAAGGAATAGATACAGCTATCTCTCCCACACCAAATACTGTAATTTCGAAAAATTGTCCGGATAATTTAAAGTTTTCGTGAAGTGATTTATCTTCATATTGAAGAAAAAATCTCTTAATATTTTTTGTCTCTTGAATAATATCTGTAATTATAGCGACCTGAGGAGTATAACTGATCTCACAGCTTACTTCATGGTCGTCATGAACAATATTTACAGGGTGGTGATTTATTAAGATGGGCGTTTTTACTAAGATACTGGACTCTTTCAATTTATCGCTTTCACCTAATTTATTTATTACATTAACCACATTAATTGATGCAGAACAAACATTTATACAGCGTCCACAACCACTACAGCCCTTCATATTAAATTTTTCTTCAATATATTTAAATTTATCATATAATCTATATCTTACTCTGGATATATTATTTCTTGGATTATGTTCTCCTGCATTTCTAGTAAAGGAATCACTTTGACAGGAATCATAGCAGCGAGTTCTACATCCACTATCACAACTTGTATTTTCTTCTACCACATTAAAACAGGTGCAGGTAGGGCAAAGAGTTGTACAACCAGTACATGAAACACAGTCCTTTGAAAGCTGTTCCCATATTGGATGATTAAAATTATCTTCAAGAACCTTGGCAATGTTATTCACTTTAATTCTTGTTTTAAATTTATCAGTAAAACTATTTGCAATTAGGTTTTTTTCTAATATTAAATTGTTATTAGCTTCAGTAAACAATTTTTCTCCAAGGTGAATTAGTTCTTCACCTTTCGCAGTGGCCACTTCTACTAAATATCCATAATTCAGTTTAGTAAAGAGAATATCATATCCTACACTGGCAAAGGGTCCAGTACCCATTGAACTACAAAAACAATCTTCTCCTATCTCCAGGCAGTTTACCGCGACAATCCAAGTTGCATCTCTATTTCTCTTGTAAATTTCATCTACATAGCCCTCTAGAAAAAATTCATCCATGTATGCAATGCCGTATGCGTCACAGGATCTAACCCCAAAAAGTATAGTTTTGTTATTGAGAGAGATTTCAGCTGCTTGAACAGTTACAGAATCATTGTCTTTATTCCAATGGAAAAGTTCTTCCTTTTGCTTAAAAAGAAATTCCTTTACAGGAAAAGGAAAGTTTATATAGTCCAAGGTAAATTCATTACTGTTATAAGGAAGGAGCATAACCTGCCCTTCATTTTTCTTTGGCGCATAGACTTCAAATGTTGCCTTAGACCAAGTAGTTAGCAATTCTTTTAAATCTTCCATTTTAAGAATATACAATTATTTCACCCCTTCAATTTTCACAGCGCAAACCTTAAACTCTGGTATTTGAACAATTGGATCTAAATTTCTCCCAATAAGCTTATTTACTGCTACTTCAGCAAAGTGAAAGGTCATAAATACGATTCCTGCTGTTATTTTATCTGTGATATGAACCTCTGTTATTACTTCACCTGTTTTAGAGGTTACCCTTACTTTGCTACGCTCTTTTAATCCAAGCTTTTCAGCGTCCCCTGGATTAAGCTCCATAAAGCCATGAGGATACTCTCTATCTAGTGCCCAAGATCTTCTAGTCATAGTACCAGTATGATAGTGATGATTCATTCGTCCAGTTGTTAAAATGAAAGGGTATTCACTAGTAGCTATTTCATTGGACTGAGTATACTCATTTACACTAAACTTACCAAGCCCACGGACAAATTTTTCTTTATGCAAAAATTTTGTCCCTGGATGGTTAATATCCGTGCAGGGCCATTGAAGGCTCTCGTTATCTAGTCTTTTGTAGGTTATTCCACCGTAGCTAGGGACTAAGGTTCTTATTTCTTCCATTATATCTGCAGGAGAAGAATAATTTGCAGAAGAGCCCAAGGATTCTATTAAACCACAAAGTATCTGCCAATCTGCTTTACTATTTGTAACGGGTTCTATAGCTTTTCTTACCCTTTGAACTCTTCTTTCTGTATTTGTAAAGGTTCCATCTTTTTCAATAAAACTAGCCCCTGGTAATATTACATGAGCAAGCTTTGCGGTTTCTGTCATGAAAATGTCCTGCACAACAAGTAGATCTAAATGCTCTAAGGCCTCTTTTACATGATTAAGATTTGGATCTGAAAGCATTGGATTTTCAGCCATTATGAAAAGAGATTTAACGCTACCGTTAAATGCACCATCCATCATTTCACCTAAGGTCATTCCAACTTCACTTGCATAATCTTCTCCAAAAATCTTTGAAAACTTTTTATTTATATTTTCATCCTTTAAACTTTGATATCCAGGAAGTACATCGGGTAAAGCTCCCATATCACAGGCACCTTGAACATTATTTTGCCCTCTTAGTGGATTTACTCCTGTGGATTCTCGTCCTATTTGACCAGTTAATAGAGCAAGGTTTGCAAGGGCTGCTACATTCTTTGTGCCACTAATATGCTGGGTTATGCCCATAGCATATACAATTGAAGCTGTTTTTGCCTTAGCATATAGTCTTGCTATTTCTTTAATAGTATCTTCAGGTACTCCCGTAATAACTGAAACTACTTCCGGTGTATATTTTTCTATGGGAGCTTTAAATTCGGCGTAGCCTTCAGTTTTATTTTCTATAAAATCACTGTTCATTAGATTTTCACTCACAATTACATTTAATATTCCATTTATAAATGCTAAATTAGTTCCGGGGGCAATAGGGGCATAAATAGCTGCATTTTCAGCAAGGGGTATTTTCCTTGGATCTGCTACAATTAATTTAGCACCCTTGTTTTTGACGGCGTTTATTATTCTCATACCTATTAGAGGATGCTGCTGTGTGGTATTAGAACCAATAACAAAGATAACCTCTGCATCCTCAAGTTCATCAATTGAATTAGTCATGGCTCCACTTCCAAATGCTGTGGCTAAACTAGCCACTGTAGGGCTATGTCAGAGGCGAGCACAATGATCTATATTGTTTGTATGGAGTACTGCTCTTGCTAGCTTTACCATAAGATAATTCTCTTCATTAGTACACCTTGCAGACGATAGTATCCCAATAGCTTGGGCACCGTTCTTTTCAATAATACTTTTAAACGACTCCGATATAAATTTAAATGCAGCTTCCCAAGAAACCTCTTCAAAGTTTCCATCCTTATTTCTAATTAAGGGCTGTTTTAACCTATCATTATGATTAACAAAACTATATCCTTGCCATCCTTTGACGCATAGTTTTCCTTTGCTTACTATATCAATATTTTTAGGAGTAACTCCTACTATTTCATTGTTTTCAACATTTAAGTAATAATTACACCCACATCCGCAATAACCGCAGGTAGTAAGTACTTTGTTCATAATTTCACCCCTTATTGTCAATTATTTATTTTAAAAACCATGGTATTACATTACCACAAATCTACAACTAAATATATTTTTATTTTCCCTATTTTCATCTATTTTCTTGCTTAGAATTATATCATGATTTGTTAAATTAATAACTTATGTTTTTTATATTATAAAGCTATGATTGTAATTATTTAAAGGCAATTAAATAACTAGAAAAGCAGATATATCAATTGAAATATGTTAAGAATTAGGTTATGCTAAATCATGTCAGCTAGTATAATCACAAAACCTGGATAAAATGATAAAAAACAAATGGAGTATAGAAATTTTAACATAGATTTTTTTAATGTGGTTATTAATAATATACAAACATGAAATTATAAGGATAAAAGGAGAAGGGGGATGGATTCAATAAATAATAGTAGTAATAAAAACAAGTGGGTAATTTTATTTATAGTTGTAATGGTAACTTTTATGTCTACCCTAGATAGTAGTATTGTAAACGTAGCATTACCTATCATGGCTAAACATTTAAATGTAACATCAGGTAGTATTCAATTGGTGGTAACAAGTTATTTAATTGTTATTTCAGCAACTATACTAGTTTTTGGAAGACTGGGAGATATGGTTGGTAAAACAAAGGTATTCAAGTTTGGGATAGCTTTATTTACACTAGGTTCTTTATTTTGTGGAATAACTGGTTCCCTTCCAGTTTTAATTTTCGCTAGAGTAATACAGGGAATAGGAGCAGCAGGTACTATGGCCAACAGCCAAGGCATTATTACAGAAGTGTTTTCAGTAAATGAAAGAGGAAGAGCACTAGGAATTACAGGAACCTTTGTGGCTCTAGGAACCTTGATAGGACCGCCATTGGGAGGAGTTATAGTAGATGCCACTAGTTGGCAATATATATTTTTAATAAATGTACCAATAGGTATAATAACACTATTTTATAGTTTTAAGATACTCCCTAAAGGTCATAAAATAGTAAAAGGAAAATTGGATGGATTTGGAGCATTATTGTTTATGTTTGCTATAGTTCCTCTATTTGTAGCTCTAGGTCAAGGACAACAGGTTGGGTTTACTAATCCAATAATTTTGTTAAGCTTTGTAATAGCAATTATTTCTTTCGTTGTATTTATTAAGGTAGAAAAGAAACGTGAGAATCCTCTATTGCAGCTACAAATCTTTGAAAATAAATTATTTTCACTCAGTATCTTTTGTGGATTTATATCCTTTGTGGCCATCTTTTGTTCAATTATTATTCAACCTTTTTATCTTCAAGATGTGATGAAGTTTTCACCCGCATCCACGGGACTCGTCCTTATGATCTTTCCCTTGATTTTGTCTGTAGTGTCACCAATTAGTGGACATCTGTCAGATAAAATAGGCTCTGAAATTTTGACTTTTATCGGACTAGTAGTTACAAGTTTTGGGCTATTATTAATGTCAACTTTAAATGAGCAGTCTTCAATAATAAGCATGGTGGTTTTTATAGGAGTTATGTCTATAGGAAATGGATTATTTCAATCACCTAATACTTCCTTAATAATGTCTACAGTACCAAAGGATAAGCTTGGCATTGCAGGAAGTGTAAATGCACTTGTAAGAAATTTAGGTATGGTATGTGGAATAGCTTTAGCTACTACTATTTTGTATAGTGGAATGAGTTATAAAATTGGTTATCATGTATCTGATTATGTGGCAGGACGCAATGATGCATTTATTTATGGAATGAAAATTGTATATATAACCGCAGCTGTTATTTGCATCATTGGAGCGATTTTAACCTTTGTAAGATTGTTTAGAATTAAAGCTAAATTAGCAAAAACACAAAAATCTTAAATAAAGATTTTAAATTAAAAATAGCAAGGAGATAACAAAAGTTAACTCCTTGCTATTTCTTTATTTTACCCTTAAAAGGGGAGGGGAATTTATGATAAATAGATGATGCCCAGCATTTATAAAAAATATTAAATAATTGTATGTTAACCGCTTGACATATAACTTATTTAGTATTATTATTTAAGTACAGAGTAAAGGTTTTCATAATGAAGGTATAATTAAAAAAATTATATGGAGGGGTAAAAATGAAAAGAAGAAAAATTCTATCACTAATTATAACAGTTGTTTTAGCTACAAGTTTATTAGCGGGGTGTGGTACTAAAGCAAAGACTGATGATACTAAAGCGGCTATAGCTACAGATAAAGCGGTTAAGATAACAATGCTTAACACAAAGGGAGAAATCCTCACTCAATTAGAAGCCGCAGCAAAGGTTTTTACAACAGAAAACCCTAATATAACAGTAGAGATTATTCCGGTAGCTGCAGGAGTTTCACCATTTCAAAAGATATCGACTATGTATGCAGCTGGGAATGCACCTACTTTAGCTATGCTTGATCCAAATGATATTCCAAAAGTTGCGGACAAGTTTGCAGATCTTTCAGCTGAAAAATGGGTTAAAGATGCATCAGCAGGAACATTAGATGCGGGTTCGGTAAATGGGAAGGTAATGTCATTTCCATTAGCAATTGAAGGATATGGACTTATATACAATAAAGTAGTATTGGACAAAGCAAAAGTTGATCCATCTACAATTAAAACTACCAAAGATTTAGAGGCAGCATTTGCAAAGGTACAAGCTACAGGGGTGGCACCTATGGTTCTTTCACCAATGGATTGGTCACTGGGAGCACATTTTCTAACAACATTATACATGGATCAATCAAAAGAAGTTGGATCACCAGAAAAGTTTATAGGAGAGTTAAAGGCTGGAAAAGTTGATTTAAGTACTAATACTGTATTTAATGGATTGATGACAACTTTTGATGTTTTAAAAGCTAATAATTTGGATAAAAAGTCTCCACTAGCTGGGGTATATGAAAAAGCAGCTGAACATTTAGGTAAAGGTGAAGCAGGTTTCTGGTTTATGGGAAACTGGGCATGGCCAGATATTAAGAAATTTGATACTGCTAATGGACAATATGGTTTTATACCAGTTCCAATAAGCAACAATGCAGATGATTATGGTAATTCACAAATATATGCTGGATCATCTAAATTTATAGGTGTTGACACAAAGAACAATGATGCAAATCAACAAGCAGCAGGGAAAAAATTCTTAGAATGGTTAGTATATAGTGAATCAGGTCAAGATACTTTAGTTAATAAATGTAGTTTAGTTCCTGCATTCTCAAATATTAAACTAGAAATAAAAGATCCACTTGGAAAATCAATAAATCAATATCTAACTGATAAAAGGGCTATACCAACTATTGCAACATTACCAGGAGACCATTGGGCACAAGTTGGAGCTTCAATGCAAAAATATCTTGATGGCAAAAGTGATAAAAAAGCTTTAGCTACTGACATTCAAAATTACTGGAAAAATATTAAATAATCACTTCTAAATTATAATAACGGATGAGCGTACTTAGCGCATCCGTTAATAAATGTAAAAATTAATGGAATATTTTATAAGGGGGAGTGGGAAAAATGGGAAATGAAAAGAGTTTTTGGGGGAAATTTAAAACCTTTAGCATATATGCAGGACCAAGTACATTTGCATTTTTAACAGTCATGATTATACCATTTATATACGGTGTTTATTTAACGTTTACAAGTTGGGATGGTCTATCAGAAATTCATAAATTTATTGGTTTTGAAAATTATATAGCAGTATTTAAAGATACAGAATTTTGGACTTCATTGGGGTTCACAGGATGGTATGTACTTGCAACTGTAATAATTACAAATGCAATAGCTTTTTTACTGGCATATGTATTAACAACTGGAATGAAAGGTCAAAATATCTATAGAGCAGGGTTCTTTACACCTAATCTTATAGGAGGAATTATTCTTGGATTTATTTGGAAGTTTGTATTTTCAAATATATTAGTATATATTGGAGAAAATTTTAATCTTCCATTTTTTGAAACTTCTTGGCTTGCAGATCCTAAGAAAGCCTTTTGGACCTTAGTTATTGTAGCAGTTTGGCAGTATTCAGGATATATGATGATTATATATGTAGCTGGTTTTATGAATGTTCCTAAAGATATATTAGAGGCAGCCAGTATAGATGGAGCAAATGGGTTTAAAAAAATGAAAAGCATAATACTTCCAATGATGATTCCATCTTTCACAGTATGCCTATTTTTAAGTTTACAAAGGGGATTCATGGCTTATGAAGTAAATCTTGCACTTACTGGGGGAGGACCTTATAAGACTACTGAATTAATATCAATGCACGTTTACAACAAAGCATTTTTATCGCAACAATATGGTGTTGGGCAAGCAGAAGCACTTATCTTATTTATAATTGTTGCAACGATAACATTAATTCAAGTGAGTATAACAAAGAAGATGGAGGTGGAAGCATAATGAAAAAACAAAAATTAATAGCTAATATAATAAAAACTATAGTTGTATGTGGTTTGTTAGTTTTGTATATAGTACCATTTATATTTGTTGTAGTAAATTCATTTAAAGAAAGTAAGGATGTAACGGCTAATCCATTAGCATTACCAGCTAACTTTAGTTTTGATAATTATGTTGAAGCTTTTAAAGTGATGAACTATTCTAACGCCTTTATGAACACACTTATAATAACTCTTGTTAGTGTTGCGATAATAATAATTTGTGCCTCCATGACGGCATACATAATGGTAAGAAAAAAATGGAAGATAACCAAATACTTGTTTTTCATAATGGTTATATCTATGATTATACCATTCCAAGCAATAATGATACCACTGGTAAAAATTTATGGGTCAATAGGAATGCTCAATAGCAAATGGGCACTTATGTATATGTATTTGGGTTTTGGAGTTTCACTAGCTGTATTTATGTATCATGGATTTATAAAAAGCATACCAATGGAATTAGAAGAAGCTGCTATGATAGATGGGGCTACAAGATTTCAAACTTTTTGGAAAATTGTATTTCCTCTTATGAAACCTACAACTATGACTATTGTAACACTTGATGTGTTATGGATTTGGAATGACTTCCTATTGCCTTCACTAGTACTCGTAAGCTCAGATGAGAGAACATTACAATTATCTACTTACTATTTTAGTGGTACTTATAGTGTGAATTACGGCTTATCAATGGCAGGGTTAATGTTATCAATACTTCCTGTATTAATAATTTACTTATTCCTTCAAAAGGGCATCATAGGTGGAGTATTGCAAGGTTCTATAAAATAACTTCAGATTGGGGCATTTAATTGTAGGTAATATATAAATAATCTAATAAATTAAGCTGTGGGGGAAAGAAATGTTTGAGTTAGAAGAAAAAATAATATTTCAAAATAAAAAAATAGATATTCTAACTATAGGGGAACTTCTTGTAGACATGATATCAGCAGATTATGGTGATAACTTTGAAAGTTCAACCTACAATAGATATTTTGGAGGATCACCGTCCAATATTGCTATAAATACAAAGAGGCTTGGAATAAATTCATTAGTCGCATCCTGTGTAGGAAATGATGGCCAAGGAAAATTTTTAATTAATAGTCTTAAGGGAGCAGGAATTGATACCAGGTATGTTGATATTATTAATAATTCAACTAGTATGGTTTTAGTTACTAAAAGTAAGGCTAGTCCTATTCCTATATTTTATAGAGATGCAGATTTTCATTTATCTTACAACGAAGACTTGAATAGTGCTTTAAAAAATTGCAAGATCATGCATTTTTCTTGCTGGCCCATATCAAAAGAGCCATCTAGAAGTACCATTGAACGGGCTATTGAGCAGGCAAGAAATAATGGAGCATTAGTGTGCTTTGACCCTAATTATCATCCAATGTTGTGGGAAAAAAGTGAAGATGGAATAGAATATGTGAAATCAATAATAGGTAAAGTTGATATTATAAAACCTTCAGAAGATGATGCTGAGAGAATTTTCGGGGTGGATTCTAATGAAAACCAGATTAAAAAATTCTTAGATCTTGGTGCAAAGCTTGTAATTATGACACTGGGAGTGGAAGGTGCAATAGTTTCAAACGGAGTAGAAACTATTGTGATGGGCACTTTAGCCACTGAAGTGGTAGACACAACTGGAGCTGGAGATGCCTTCTGGTCAGGATTTTATGCAGCTATAATAAAAGGCTATACCTTAAAAGAGGCACTAAAACTAGGATTTGCAGTAAGTGCATATAAACTAAAGTATACAGGGGCAGTAGTGAAGCTACCTACTCTTGAAGAAATAAAAAACATATATAATTTATAGGAGGGGTAATTATGCATATTGTTTTTTTTAACCCACAAGGAAATTTTGATAGTGAAGATTCATATTGGACGCAGCATCCGGATTTTGGTGGACAACTAGTCTATGTAAAAGAAGTTGCTGTAGCCATGGCAAAGCAGGGACATATGGTTGATATAATAACTAGAAGGATAGTGGATGATAAATGGCCCCAGTTTAAAAAAACTATGGATGGTTATAAAGATATTAATAACTTAAGAATTATAAGAATTCCTTGCGGAGGGGATAAATTTCTTGCAAAGGAACAACTTTGGGAACATTTATATGAATGGGTAGAAAACATAATAAATTTTTATATTGATGAAGCTAGAATGCCGGAATTTGTTACAACTCATTATGGTGATGGAGGAATGGCTGGAGTAATATTCAATAGGAAAACTCGGATTCCTTTTTCTTTCACGGGGCACTCTCTTGGTGCACAGAAAATGGACAAATTAAATGTTAATGATGATAATGCTTTCGAAATGGAAAAAAAATATAGATTTACAAAAAGAATTGAAGCTGAAAGAATAGCTATGACAAATTCATCAGTGAATTTTGTATCTACTACCCAAGAAAGAGATGAGCAATATAAGCATGAAATTTATAGGGGAGCAGGGAATGTTAATAATCCTGAAAAATTCACAATAGCTCCACCAGGAGCTAATACTAAGGTGTTTAGTTCAACTGAGGAAAATGGTGAAGATGAATATATTAGAAAATACATAAAAGAAATGTTTGAAAGAGATTTAGATAGTGCAAGGGTAGACCTTCCAGCTATAGTAGCTGCCAGTAGGTTAGATCCTAAAAAAAATCATATAGCTCTTGTAAAAGCTTATGCTGAAAATATGGAACTACAAGAAAAAGCAAACTTAGTCATCACTGTAAGAGGGATAAAAAATGCTTTTGAAGATTACTCTCATGTAAAGGAAGAAGAAAAGAAGATATTAGATGAGATTATGCAAGTAATAAATAGCCATAATTTAAAAGGGAAGGTTTCCATTTTTAATATAAATGGACAAGGCCAGTTAGCAGCTTGCTACAGAGAGCTTGCTAGAAGAAAGTCAATATTCTCACTTACAGCAGTTTATGAACCCTTTGGACTAGCACCAATTGAAGCTATGAGTTGTGGATTACCAGTAGCAGTGACTAAATATGGTGGACCAAGTGAGGTACTATATGAGGATGGGGTTAAATATGGGATATTAATAGATGTATTTGATTTAGAGGATATTTCAAAGGGCATATTAGAAGTCTTCTGTAATTATGAATTCTATAAAGATAAGGGTATGTATAGAGTACAAAGTAAATATACTTGGGATTCAACAGCTAGGAAATATGTTCAGGCAATAAAAGAAGCTATTGAAAATGATAATTTGGGAATGGTGAGATAAATTTTATAAAAAGTGCCTTAATATGGCACTTTTTTTAGTATTTAAGGAATATGGTTGTGGACAAAATTAAGTGGTAATACTATACTTTATAATAGTGTTAAAAATAGTTAGTTTTTATAAGATTACAGGAGGAAATTATGGCAACTATAAAGGATGTAGCTAAGTTAGTGGGGGTTACAGTTACTACAGTATCAAGGGTATTAAATAATAGAGGGTATATAAGTGAGATTACAAGGAAAAAAGTTTATGATGCAATGGAGGAATTAAACTATCAACCCAATGAACTGGCAAGATCATTATATAGAAAAAAATCTAATTTTATAGGGCTTATTATCCCTAATGTAGCCCATCCTTTTTTTGCGGAGCTTACAAGTTTTATAGAGTATTATGCTTATAAAGAAGGGTACAAGGTCTTAATATGCAATTCATATCAGGATTCAGTAAAAGAAAAAGAATATGTGGAAATGCTAAAGAGAAATCAAGTGGATGGAATTATTATGGGGAGTCATACCTTAGAAACCTCAGATTATCTAGTTCCCACACTTCCAATAGTAGCTGTAGATAGAGAACTATCACATGACATTCCATATGTTACATCAGATAATTACAATGGTGGAGTACTGGCTACTAATCTTTTAATAGATAAGGGATGTAAAAAACTAGTTCATATTAGTGGACCTTTAGAGTTAAATACTCCGGCAAATAACCGGTATAAAGCATTTATGGATGTAGTTAAAAAGAGAAATGTGGAGTATGTTATAATACAGGCAAAATTAGATATATTTGAAACCTATGAAAAGCTAGCATATAAGTTGCTTTTAGAACAACCGGATATAGATGGAGTTTTTGCAAGTAGTGATATGATTGCAGCGTCTATAATTCATGTAGCAAATGAAATTGGAAAAGAAATTCCCAGTGATTTAAAAATTGTAGGCTATGATGATATTAATATTGCCCATATGATTGTTCCGCCATTAACTACTATAAAGCAGCCTATAGAACAAATGGCAGAACTAACAGTAAAAGTACTAATAAATCAAATAGAACATAAGGAAGTAAATTTAGAAAATATTTTGCCTATAAGCTTAGTAGAAAGAAAGTCTACATAAATTAATTTTAAATAAATATGAAAAGGATAGCCCCAAAATATACTAGTATATTTTGGGGCTAATTAAAATGAAATTATTTCATTATTTAGTTTTATAATATTCTGCTTCATTACATATGCGACATTTTGGCAAAGTATTAGTTTTATCATCTGATAGTATTTTACCTTCACAAATTTCGCAAATATAAGTATCTTTTTCAAGTTCAATTTCTTGTTCAAGTTTTTCATCAACTGGGTGTAACACAAATAAGCCTCCTTTTCTGATTATTATTAACATCTTAAAATGATTTTAGCACAATAGGATTATATTTACAATAAAAAAAATTCAATAGAGTTAGCAGGTAACTTAATTTGAATTATTTTATTAAAGCAATTTTAACTTATATCATGGTATAATTGTTTAATTACTAATGTTTTCATTATTAAAATTTTTATGATAGGGGTGAAGAACTGCTGAAAAATAAAATTTTATAGCAGTGAATGTATATGAAGTATCTTAGATATTTATTAATACTAATACCAGTTAGCATAGTGTTTGAACTAATGCATTTAAGTCCAACTTTAGTTTTTGTTACGTCGTCTCTTGCAATTATACCTTTGGCGGGACTCATGGGGGAAGCTACAGAAGAAATATCAGTGTATTCAGGTCCTAGAATAGGAGGGTTTTTAAATGCCACCTTTGGAAATGCTACTGAATTAATAATAGCTTTTTTTGCACTTAAAGAAGGATTATTTGAAGTGGTTAAAGCATCAATTGTTGGTTCTGTAATAGGAAATATATTACTTGTACTAGGTGCAAGTATGATATTTGGCGGTTTTAAATTTAAGACACAAAGTTTTAATAAAAAGGCTGTGGAAGTTTCTTCTAGTATGCTTTTATTTTCAGTAATAGGTCTTAGCATACCAGCCATATTTACTCACACAATTAAAGGTGATTTATTGACTTCAAAATATGAGAGCTTAAGTATAGCTGTAGCGTTAATTATGTTTATTATTTATAATTTAGGATTATACTTTTCATTTTTCACTCACAAAGATATATATGGAGCTGAGCATAAAGAAGAAGTGCAATCAAAATGGAGTTTAAAAAAATCTATTTTAATTCTTACTATTGCAACGGTATGTATAGCAATTGAAAGTGAATTTTTAGTTGGGTCCGTAGAGGCAATGACAGAGGCTATTGGTCTTAGTAGTTTTTTTGTAGGGATAATTGTTATACCTATTATAGGAAATGCTGCAGAACATAGTACAGCAGTTACAATGGCGCTCAAAAACAAAATGGATGTAGCAGTAGAAATTGCAATAGGGTCAAGTCTGCAAATAATTTTATTTGTTGCTCCAATATTAATTTTTTTAAGTTTATTATTTAAGCCTATGAGTATTATTTTTAATGAATTTGAGTTAGTAGCACTAATAGTGGCAGTGATTATAGCAAATAGAGTTTCTAGCGATGGCGAATCAAATTGGCTTGAAGGCGTTCAACTTATAGCAGTTTATATAATTATAGCTATATGTTTTTTAATACTTTAGGCTGCATATTTAGTCCTTTTTAAAAATCACTATAGTAGTGTGAAATTGGAAGGAAGCACAGTTGAAATCCTTATAAAGTAAGGGTTTTAACTGTGCTTTTTTCTGCGGGTTTAATCATAACTATAAAATAACAACTAAAAAGTGATCCTATATTTATAATAATATTCAGAATTAATATGAACAGATAATTTACACATAAAATTTGTATATCAGCCATATGATTTAAAGATGGTGTAATGTTTATTATCTATCATCAAGGAGAAAAAGTATGAGTAAAACCAATAGTAACACTGAATCAAAGCTTAATTTAGATAATGGAAATTTAATTACTAAAACTAAAGTATTAACTTACTCTATATTTACATTTTTATTTATTGTCACCTCCTATTTATCAATAGTATTTATAGAAAAGCAATTTAATGGCAAGATATCATTTTACGCAAATAAATCATTATCTCCTAATATATTATTGACACTTGGTATTTTGTTTGTTCTTTATTTTATTTTTGATGCTTTAAGATTTTTATATGTTTTGAAAACATTACAAATCCATGTTGATCTTAACTATCTTGTTAAACTAGCATTCATTAACATGTTTTTATCTAATATAACACCCTTTGCTACCGGTGGTGCATTTGCTCAAATATATTTTTTAAACAAAAAATATATTTCAATTGGGGATGCCACTGCAGCAACTACAATAAAAACTGTGCTACCTATTATTTTCTTCTTTATAACAACACCAATAATTTTAATAGCAGATAAAAATCTTTTTAAAATCCTTCCAAGTGGCAATAATTTGATTTATATTTTATCCTTAGTGCTAATATATTTTTTAGCTGCTTATGGATTTTATAAAGTGTTGAAAAATACAAATATAATTAAAAGAAATTTGTTTAAAATAATGGATTTATTAGTACAAAAAAAAATAATTTCAAAGAATAAGGTTAAAAGGCTTAGAAATAATAGCTTTTTAGAAATTGACATATTTGCCTTAAACATTAAAAGATTTTTAAAGGGTAAGAAAAAATATATATTATTATCAATAATTTTTATGATTTTATATCTTATTAGTCTATTCATGTTTCCAGTTATCCTTATTATAGGGCTTAACTCTAGCATATCAACAGGTCAAATTATTTGCATTCAAATTTTATTAACCTTCATAACATATTTTGCTCCTACTCCGGGAGCTACAGGGGTGGCTGAGGGAGGGTTTACATTAATGTTTTCTAGTTTTGTAGAAAAGAATGATATAGTATCTTTGACATTTTCATGGCGATTTTTCACCATGTATTTAGGTATGTTAATAGGCCTCATAATTTTTTATGCAGAAATAGCCAAAAACAAGCTTGCAACTAAAAAGATTTATTATTCAGGAGGGTAGAAGTAACTTTATGAGGAGGAAAAAAAGTTTAAGAATTCTATTGTTTATAGATATTGCGTTATTATTAATTTTTATTTTATATAAGGGCTATTTATATATTTTTGAAGCAGACTTTGTATCAACTAATATTAAAAACATACAAAGGTTGGATCATATAGAAGTGGATGATGAAATTTCTTTTGTTATACTTGGAAATATAAAGAATTCTATAGATATATTCGATAAAAAAATAGTTAAGAAAATAAACGCTGATAAAAATCTTAATTTTGTTATTTCTACAGGAAATGCAGTAATATCAGGAGATGAAGATAAATATAGAATATTAAACAAAAGTTTAAATAAAATAAAAGTTCCCACCATTATTGGGATAGGGGATAAAGAAACTTCAAATGGCGGTTATTCAAAATTTTATGATCATTATGGACCGTATTATTTTTCTTATAATGTAAATAACACATATTTTATTTTTTTAGATACCACAGGAACAACTTCGC
>Ga0209125_1001627_pt1 | contig 20060 bp, 18 predicted proteins | sample BarGraIncub1131A_FD_184503 | JGI IMG/M metagenome (GOLD analysis project Ga0209125, IMG submission 184503) | Arctic peat soil microbial communities from Barrow, Alaska - Barrow Graham LP Incubations 11-31A (SPAdes) (version 2) | ecosystem: Environmental > Terrestrial > Soil > Wetlands > Peat...
ATAAATATGTTATTATAGTTCAAGACAAGTATATTGAAAAGGAAATAGAAAAGAAATTTGATATACTAGATAGTATACGCGAAATAAGTAATGGTAATAAACTTGCAGTTACTTTAAGTATAGGTGTAGGTAGGGGAGAAGATACACCACTAAAAAATTATGAATTTGCGTCATCGGCAAATGAACTTGCTCTAGGCAGGGGTGGTGACCAAGCAGTAGTAAAAAAGGGTGAAAAGTTATCTTTTTTTGGAGGGAAAACAAAAGAGGTTGAAAAAAGAACTAAGGTGCGTGCGAGAGTTATAGCACATGCATTAATGGATTTAGTAAATGAGAGTAATACAATATTCATTATGGGGCACAAAAATACTGATCCTGATTGCCTCGGAGCAGCAATTGGTCTATATAGTATTATTAAAAAATTAGACAAAGAGTGCTATATTATTCTTGAAGGAGTTAATAGTGGTATAAAAGTTATGATGGATATAATACTGGGCGATGAAGAATATAAGAATACTTTTATAACAAGTGAAAAATTTAAAGGAGTAAAAAGCTCAAATAACTTAATCATATTAGTAGATGTGCATAATGAAAGTCATGTTCAAAATTTAGAAATAGTCAAAGAGGTAGAAAAAGTAGTTATAATTGACCATCATAGAAAGTCGCAAGACTTTATACAAGGGGCAGTGCTTAGTTATATGGAAACCTACGCATCATCTACTTCAGAATTAGTTACAGAGATGATTCAATATATGGTAGATAAGCCAAAACTTAAGCATATTGAGGCAGTAAGTCTTTTGGCAGGAATATGTGTGGATACAAAAAACTTCTGTTTTAAAACAGGTGTTAGGACATTTGAAGCGGCAGCATTTTTGAGGCGTCATGGTGCGGATACTATGGATGTTAAGAAAATGTTTTCTGATGATATAAATGTTTTCTTAAAAAGAGCTGAGATTATAAAATCAGCAAAAATAAAAAGAGGCATTGCAATAGCTGTTTGTCCCCCAGTAATAGAAGATACTGTAATAGCTGCCCAAGCTGCAGATGAACTTCTAAATATCACAGGTATAGAGGCATCATTTGTTCTTGTTAAAATAGAAGATGAAGTATTTATTAGTGGGAGGTCTCTTGGGAAAATAAATGTACAGCTAATACTTGAAACGTTAGGCGGCGGTGGACACATGACTATGGCAGGTACAAAATTCACTTCGATGAAACTTGAAGAAGTAGTGGAAAAATTAAATGAAGCAATCGACGAATACTTAAAGGAGGATAAAAAATAATGAAAGTTATATTATTAAAAGATATTAAAAGTATGGGAAAAAAGGGTGATGTGGTAAACGCTGCAGATGGATATGCTAGAAATTATTTAATGCCAAGGAAATTGGCTGAGGAAGCTACGGACGCTAATATGCACATATTAAATAAAAAGAATGACATAGAAAGAAAAAAGAAAACATCTGAAATTGAAGATGCACAAAAATCAGCTAATGATCTTAAAGATAAAACAGTAAAAATAATCGGTAAAGCTGGCGAAAATGGTAAACTTTTTGGCGCAATTACAAGTAAGGATATAGCAGTAGCATTAAATGAGCAATGTAATTTAGATATTGATAAAAAGAAAATAGTAACAGACACAATAAAATTATTAGGAACTTATGAAGTGGAGATTAAAATATATCCAGAAATATCTACTAAGATAAAAGTTCTTGTTTGTGAGCAATAATCATATAAAACGAAGGGAGGAAACGCTCTAGTAAATAAGCGATAATCTTATTTATTAAGCGGATCAAGTTTGAAGACATTATTCGATAATCAGAGTGCAGAACAGTTAGTGAAAGAGGCATTACCACTAGACACACAAATTGACGTTTTATATGAAATAATGAGGAATGTAATAGATGAGGGTAGTGTAAAAGCTAAAACTATAAAATTCAAACTTCAAAAATACATTAAAAGCGAAGATATATATAAAAGGTTATATGCATTAAATAAAATTATTAGCAACGGTAAAGGCATTGAAGTAATGCCTAATGAAAAAAACATACAAGAGGTATTAGACAACACTAATGAGTGGCTGACAGATGAAATAGCCAAAAGATATGTTCAAAATAAAATCGAAGCAGATGTAGAAAAAAATCTAATGGAAAAGCAAGATAAGTATATTGATGAAATAAGACTTGGTATAATCAAGAAACAAAAGGGTCCTGAAAATGCTAAGACACTTAAGAAATATGATGATCTTAAAGCGCTTGATAGTAGGAAACTTACTAAAAATATACAAGCTATGTTAAGACCAGAAAGCTTTAGTGAGATAGTTGGGCAAGAAAGAGCTATAAAGTCGTTATTATCTAAAATGGCGTCACCATATCCTCAGCATATAATTCTTTATGGACCACCAGGAGTTGGTAAGACAACTGCTGCGAGGCTTGCTCTTGAGGAAGCTAAAAAATTAAGTTACACTATCTACGATAAAGAGGCTAAATTTGTAGAAGTGGATGGTACAACGCTTAGATGGGATCCAAGAGAAATTACAAATCCTCTTTTAGGATCTGTTCATGACCCAATATACCAGGGAAGTAAAAGAGATTTAGCTGAAGGTGGAATTCCGGAACCAAAGCCAGGTCTTGTAACAGAGGCTCATGGTGGGGTATTATTTATTGATGAAATAGGAGAACTCGATAGTATACTTCAAAATAAATTGCTTAAAGTATTAGAAGACAAAAGAGTGGAGTTTTCATCATCCTATTATGACCCCGAAGATGAAAATACGCCTAAATACATAAAGTATTTATTTGATAAAGGTGCTCCAGCGGATTTTGTTTTAATAGGGGCAACTACCAAAGAGCCATCCCAAATAAATCCAGCATTAAGGTCAAGATGTACAGAAGTTTATTTTGAACCATTAACAGCTAAAGATATAGAAGATATCGTAGTTAATGCTGCAGAAAAATTAGAAGTTGAAATTGGGGATGGAGTTGCGCAGATGATTGGTAGGTATACTATTGAAGGAAGAAAAGCTATAAATATTTTATCAGATGCTTATGGATATGTATTGCATAATGGTGAACACGTAGAAGGTTCTAAAATTAAGATTGAAATTAAGGATTTGTTAGATATTATATCTATAAGTAGATTATCTCCCTATGAGGAATTAGATAAAGATGCTAAATCTGAAGTTGGTCACATATATGGACTTGGAGTATCAGGATATATAGGCTCAACCATAGAAATAGAAACATCAGTGTTTGAGGCAAAGGAAAAAGGTAAAGGCCTGGTAAGATTTAATGATACTGCTGGAAGCATGGCTAAGGATTCAGTATTTAATGCTGCATCAGTAATAAGAAAAACAACCAATAAGGATATAAAGGATTATGATATACATGTAAATATAGTAGGTGGAGGTAAGATCGATGGTCCATCTGCGGGAGCTGCGATAACTGTATGTATAATTAGTTCTCTTTTAGACAAACCAATAAGGCAGGACATTGCAGTTACTGGAGAGATATCTTTAAGAGGTATTATAAAGCCAGTAGGAGGCATATTTGAAAAAATTTATGGTGCAAGAAGACAAGGGATTAAACTTGTTATACTGCCTATTGATAATGAAAAAGAAGTACCTAAAGGTCTTAAGGATATTGAAACGAAATCTGTATCAGACATTGAAGGATTAATGAAATTAGTGTTTGCATAAAAATTGAATTAATATCTACTTAAAAATAAATAATTAATGGCCCTGTTAAGATAGTTTTTAGCAGGGCATAAAATATTACTCTAGGAGAGATAAAATAATGGATACACCGCTTAGAAGTCTGCCTTATAACTTAGAAGCAGAACAATCAGTAATTGGATCAATGCTTATAGATAAAACTGCCATATCAAGGGTAGTGGAGGTTTTAAAAGGCGATGATTTTTACAGAGATTCTCATAAAGTTATATTTAATGCTATTTTTGAATTATATCAAAAGGATACACCTATTGATATGATTACATTACTTGAACATTTACGTTCTGCTGAAAAGTTAGATGCTTCAGGGGGAGTTACTTATATTTCAGAGATAAGTAACTCAGTACCCTCAACAGCTAATTTAAGTTCATACATAAAAATTGTGGATGATAAATCCATTTTAAGAAAACTTATTAGAGCTTCTACGGAAATTATGGAAAATTGTTATAACAAGCAGGATGATGTAGAAGCAGTGATGGATATCGCAGAGCAAAAAGTCTTTAACATATCAGAGAAAAAAAATTCAGGTGACTTTGAACCAATGAATACGGTACTTGAGAGAGGATTTTTAGAAATAGAAAGAATCTTTAATAATAAAGGGGAAACAACAGGTATATCCAGTGGGTTCCCAGAACTCGATGAGAAGACAGCTGGATTTCAAAAGGGAGACATGATTCTTATTGCTGCAAGGCCATCTATGGGTAAAACTACCTTTGCACTTAACTTAGCTGAGTATGCGGCTCTAAGGGGTGGAAAAAGTGTAGCTGTATTTTCCCTTGAAATGTCTAAGGAACAGCTTGCTTATAAATTACTATGTTCTGAAGCAAATGTTGATATGACAAAACTACGAAATGGTAATTTAGAAGATAAGGATTGGGAAAACATAGCTAAAGCTTCTGGGCCACTAGCTGCAGCCAAAATATATATTGATGATACGGCGGGAACTTCTGTTATGGATATGCGCTCAAAATGTAGGAAACTAAAAATGGAGCATGGCATCGATATGATAGTTATAGATTATCTTCAACTTATGTCTGGTAGTAATTCAGAAAGCAGACAGCAAGAGGTATCAGAAATATCAAGATCTATTAAAGCCCTTGCCAAAGAGATGCAATGTCCAGTTATAGCACTATCACAGCTATCACGTGCTCCAGAGCAAAGAACAGACCATAGGCCCATGTTATCTGACCTTAGAGAATCAGGATCCATTGAGCAGGATGCTGACCTTGTTATGTTCTTATATAGGGATGAATATTATAATAATGAGACAGAAGATAAAAATGTAGCAGAGCTAATAATTGCAAAACAGAGAAATGGTCCTGTAGGTACGGTAAAACTTGCATGGATAGGTCAATTCAGTAAGTTTGCAAGACTTGATGTAATTCATAGAGACTAATTAGTTACTAAAGTAGCTGAATCTACTAAAGTAGCTAAATAAAGATAGGACAATGAAACTTATAAAGTTTTATTGTCCTATCTTTATTTATGTATACATAATAAGGAAGAGGTTGATATTACTAGCGTACTACTAAAAAAAATGTTCTAATATATATCTATATATGTTTACATTTGTAGATATATATATAAATGTAAACATGTAGGTAGATAAATATCTATAAATAAACAAATAAATATTTACAAATATTTATTTACAAAAGAAGGATATTAAAACATAATATAGAATATATACTGAAAGAGAATAATTAGAAATATTTAGGAGGGAAAACAAATGAACTTAACAGAAATATCAAAAAAATATCCTGCATTAAAGAAAGTGTTGGCATCTGTGCTAACTGTAGACATAGGGAATACATTTACAAAAACAAGCACAAATGTAACTTTTGCAAGTCGAGTATCTGCTGTAAATAAGCATGGTTCAAGAGCTACTGGAATAAGTAACATCATTTGGAATGGTAAGTTATTTACCGTAGGAAATAAAGACGGTAAGCTTAATATGGAAGCTAACAAATATATGTCCGATCATTATAAGTTGAATTTGCTTAATGCTATTGCTCTAGGTTTTAAAGGAGAAACGAAGATAAAGGTAAGGCTTGCTGTGGGACTTCCAGCCGAATACTATATAGATCATAGTATTCCACTTAAAAATGAAATCAAGAAGATGGAAAAGCAATCTATAACAATTAATAATGTAACATATGATATAGAAATCATAGATGTACAAGTATTCAAGCAAGGTGGTACATTGAGTGCGGAAACTATGGAAACATTTAGTTATCCAATGTTGTTACTTGACTTTGGTGGTGGTACTTTAGATGTATCCCATTGGAAATATGAAAAAGATGAATTTGGTACCAAGGTGCTCGGGATGACTAAGGCTAGTAGTTTTGCTCAACATGGGTTTGAACCAACAATAGAAGCATTGCTTACTAAATTTAATTCTGCTGAAGGATCGGACGGTAATTATGATATATCAGACGCTATAGAATATTTAGAAGATGGTGAACTACCGTTTGGAGAGGAAAATCTATTGCAAGACATTAAGGACTTAGTGTTAAGACCTTATGTAGAGAAAGCAATCAGCTCAATTAATAGTTCGTTTAAGCCGAATACTTGTAAAGATATAAGAATAATAGGTGGGCCTGCGCAGTTATTACTAGAATACCTACAATCTGAGTTCCCTAAAACTGAGCCGAAATTAATAGAAAATAAAAACCCCCAATGTGCAAATGCTATACTATTTGCTGAAAGGTATAAAGAACTTTTAGTGATTGAATACCTAGATGGGAACAAAGAAGTTGCTGCAACTTCAGTAGTAGGAGAATAATTATGGGGGCACTCCGTAAAACTGTATCATCAAACTTAGGAGAGGAAACAGATAAAGATTTAATCAACTATGTAATAAGTATGGAAAAGAAGGGTATTAATAATTCTAAACTTATAAAGCAGGCTCTAAGGTTTTACAGGGATTATGGGAATAAAGTTAAGCAGCTAGACACAGTAGATATTGCAAATATTTTAGATAACCCTGAAGTTAAAGAATATATAGGCAATATAGTTGGAGAGCTTTTTAAAAGTGCTATACCAAATTCAATGCCGCAAATTAGTGATGCACTTGACGATAATAAACTAAATTCAGAAAATCAAGAGAAAGATATAGATTCTGTTGAAAGTGAGTATATGAAAAAGCTCAATTGCGTAAAAGATATGTCTTTATAAAAATGAGTACCACATTAAACTGATATATATGTAAAGAACAATTCAAATAAGGGAAATATAACCAAAAGGTAGAAACTTAAAAAAAGAGTCTCTACCTTTTGTATTTCTCTCTTTGAATTACATGATTGTAATGGTTTATTGGTACAATAAACCTAGTTATAGGTTTAGTATGTTGAGCTAGTAGGATTAGAATTTAATATTTTCCAAGTATTATTTTCATTTACGACAGTTAGTGTAGAGGCATGATTTACTACTGTTATTTCTTTAGTTTTTATATTTGTCTCGTTAAGTTGTAGTTCGTAGTAGTACTCTTTTGTTTTAGCTTGTGTATCTGCGTTATTAAAGTTCTCTTTTATTGTTATGCTTTTAACTTTTACTGTAACGTTATTTTTATACGAAGTAAGTACTCTTTTATATGATAGTCTTGAAGAGGTAAATGAAACAAATGATAGGTTACTTAAATAGGGTTTAAATTTATTTGTTATTGCTATATAAGTAGTATCTGTTAATGGTACACCTTTTAATGATTCCATATAATAGTCGTAATCTTCTTGACTTACGGTATAGTACGCAGTTACAAAGTTTTTTACTGTCATGTAGCCGGTAGATGGAGTTGGATGCAGGATAGTCCTTCCACCGAATAATGCTATTCCTATTATTGCTAGAATAAATATTACTTGTATTGCTATATTTCTTTTTTTCATTGTTGACCTCCTTATATATGTCATGCTGTGATGTAGTATAGTGTCTAATCTATTATGGCTGCTATGTTATCCAGTTTAGCTTGCATACTACAAATAAATTATATTAAAGTATGTATAACTTGTCAAATTAAACAATGGAGAGCATAAAACAGGAAATTGTTAGACATTAAATCAATTCAGAAAGTGTCACTAGAATACAAATTAAATATAGTTATAATAGTTTTGAGAAAACACTTGCTATCAGAAAGATAGTAAAGTTAGGCGACTTATGATAAAATATAAATAAAGCATTCAAAATAATTTTAAAAGGGTGATTCAATGTATTGTCCTAAGTGTGGATCTCAAAATGATGATGGATGTAATTTTTGTAAAGTCTGCGGCATTAATTTATTGATTAAATCTACTAATATGAATGAGATACGGATTGTTAGTGAAAAAAATTGGTTTGTGGCATTGCTACTGTGTATTTTTCTTGGAGCAATTGGTATACATAGATTTTATGTGGGCAAAATAGGTACAGCAATTTTAATGATCTTAACTTTTGGTGGTTTTGGAATATGGTGGACAATTGATTTAATTTTTATTGTTACTAATTTATTTACGGATAGAAATGGATTAAAACTAAATAAGAATCTAAATAAAAGTTTAAATAGATATTAAGTTTATAATACTTTTATTCATGCTGAAATAGCTCAGTTGGTAGAGTAACGCACTCGTAACGCGTAGGTCGAGGGTTCGATCCCCTTTTTCAGCTCCAAACTCATAATATAAAAAATGACTATCTTAAAGTGGAAATTACTTTAAGATAGTCATTTTTTGATTGACGAAGAGCAAGAAATCAATTTGAATATATAAATAACCAGCACGGAGGTGATACAACCACTTTTATGGGTATCACCTTAGAAAACATCTCACAAAAAAATATAAGTACAAGCAGTGATTAATAAAATATAAACTGGTAATAATACTAAAAGGTAGAATTTACAAAACGAAAAGTACGGTTTATTAATACTAGAAGTGCAATTATATATAAAGTGAGGTTAAATGTATATGAAAAAAATAAAGGTTAAAGTTGGAATTGATAAAAGTAAATTAATAAAAAGCGAGAAAAAGTTGGTTGCTTGTGGTAAGAATTTTTAAAATGATGGCAAAGAAAATAAACTTAAAATAATAGAGAAAATTAATAGAGAAAATAGATGTAAAATGGATAATTAACTTATTGGAGTTATGATAATTAAGCGAGTAGTTTATGCTACTAAGATTAATTATGGTATGTCTAATAGGTTTTATTTATTTTATTAAGTATCTGATTTGTAGAGGCCATACAAATAATTGCATATAAGTATATTAATCAGAAAAAAATCTAAAATGTATTGGAATAAGAATCGAAGAATATAAAGAAATGTTAGGAGTGATTTATATGAAGGTAATATACAGAATATTAATTGCAAAAGCATTGCATGGTAGAAAAGTTAAGTCGAAAAAATTAGTGAAGACAATGAAAAAAGAGTCTAAATTTTTGATTAAGTTAGTTAATGAAATTTATAAACATTATAATTAAGGTTATGATTATAAATTAAAATTAAGCGGTAAATAATTAATCATATTAACAGTTATTTACTGCTTAGGTTCAATTTTAACTTCCCCTTTGTAGAATACACCTGTAAATTGTATCATAGATATATTTTATTTTAGAATACTCTCTAATAAAAGCCTTACTCCTTCACTTTTTGTTATATTACTTGCCCTGCAAAAACTTTCTAAGGAATTTGATAACGTCTCATTTATCCTCACATGAATTAATTCACTTTTAGAATTTTCAATTTTTTTTCGCCCTCTAGGCACAATTATCACCTCATATTATTTGTGTTACATAAAATAAGATTTCAAGTATATGGTTAAACTTTGTATTACAATTATAATATATATTTACATAAATTGCCATAAATAAAAATTTTAATTTAAGTATTGTAGGTTATTTAATAAAATAGATAAATAGATTAATCTTTAGCATATAAAAATGGAAATTTGTGCTTTATATATGTGCAAGTATATGAAAAATTGCTATTTTCTGTTACAATAGAGACATACTAAAAAAAGGAAAAATTTATGTTGTAGATGATTTATTCTCTAATAAAAAAGGATGTGATTTATGTAAACATTAAAATAGTACTATATTAAATTAGTGAAAAAAGGAACGCATCGAGATATTTCATAGAATTTTTCTAATAAAATGTTGTAGAGAATAAATATTCAGAAGATATTAAAGTTTTGACAATTGAAAACTTTATTAAGTTTACTTTTAAATATTAAATTATATAGCATTTTTTGTTTTTTAATCTACGAAATTATATTTATTTAAAATAATAGTGTTTCTTAATTTCAAAAAAACGATTTTACAAAAATCAATAGGGGGTAATAATATGAAAAAAAGAACAGCTTTTATAGCTATGTTATTAACCATGGCAAGTTCATCTATCGCATTTGCTGATAGTGGCACAATAAGTGCAAGTTCATTACGTATTAGGCAGAGTCCATCACCTTCATCTTCTATTATGTCATCACTTACTAGAAATACAAAAGTAGAGACACTTGGTAAAGCAGGGGACTTCTATAAAATAAATTATAAGGGTAAAACAGGATACATATGCAGTTCTTATGTAAAAGTAGATCGAAAAACATCTAGTTCAGCAGTTACAAAAGGTGTAACATCAACCTCGACATCAAAATACGGAATTATAACAACTGCGTATTTAAACGTAAGGTCAGGTTACGGAGTAAGTTATCCAGTGACTAGTGTTATTAGATTGGGAAATAAAGTGACAATGTATGAAAAGTCAAATGGATTTTATAAAATAAGCTATGGTGGCAAAATAGGTTATATAAGTGAGGTATATGTGAAAGATACAGATGCTGCAGCTACAACAACTACAACTACAAGTACAAGCCTTGTGACTACACCAGTACTACAATCTATAGGAATTGGTACTATTACGACTTCTAGATTAAATGTAAGAAAAGCAGCGTCTGTGAGTAGTGGTATTCTAGGTGTAGTAAATATAAATAATAAAGTTAACCTATATGGAACACAAGGTGAATTTTATAAGATTAAGTATAATGGACAAGTTGGTTATATAGCGAAATCATATGTAAGTTTAGCTAATTCTGCAGTAATTAATTCTCAAAATAGTGAAGTAAAAAGTATTGATAGCTTTATGTCATATTTAAATACGTTTTTAGGCATGCCCTATGTATGGGGTGGTACAACACCAGCCAAATATAATGCTTCTGGTAAATATATATGTGGTGGTTTTGATTGTTCAGGATTAATACAGTATGCTTATAAAAGTATGGGTATAAGTTTACCTAGAACAACTATGGATCAAGTAAATGTAGGTATATCAGTTAATATAAATAGCCTTCAAAGAGGAGATTTAGTCTTTTTTAGGACAAATTCAGCTGCACCTAATCAAGTATCGCATGCTGGAATATACATAGGAAATAATAAATTTATACAATCTCCTAAAACTGGTGATGTTGTAAAAATATCTGAATTAACGGGATATTTTAAAGAAAAATTTGTGACAGGAAAAAGGGTAATAGAATAAATATATTCACTTTGGTTTATGAAATATACATCATTTGTTTTACATAATAATAATAATAATATTAATAATTTAAATTATTAATGAATGTACGATTTTATAAAAATCATACATTCATTTTTTATATTTAGCTGATTTATAAAAAAATACATTTAAGAATATATGTATTTTTTTGAATAAAACAAATAACTTGTAAAAATATGCAAAATAGTATACCATTATAAATATTTGTTTGTTATAAAAAATATCTATAATGATAATTATATAAATATAGAAAATCTAAGCTAAAAACAATTATTTTAATTTTATAAGTAATAATGATGTATAATTAAAAGACATATTATAATTGTGCTATTTAGTTAATAAATATATAAATATTGAGCACCTGTATCAGCATAATATAAATAATAAGTTTAATGATAGTTAAGCAAACAGGTGATGATGAATATAATATAAGGAGATAAATATGGAAATGAAGAAGATAAGTGAAATGAAAAAGGGTGATAGGGTTGAAGGTTTTTATATTATAAAATCTGTAGATATTAAGGTATCCAATAATAGTAATACAAATAAATATTTAGATTTTAATCTAGGCGATGCATCGGGTGATATAAATGCAAAACTTTGGGAGTGCAATGAAGAAATAGAAAATACATTTAAACAAAGTATTTTAGTGAGAATTAAGGGAACTGTAAATGAGTGGAGAGGAAAACTTCAACTAAAAATTGAGATGATAAAATTACCTGAGGAAAAAGATGAAGTAAATATTTGTGATTATGTTGCAGTGGCACCTTATTTACCGGAAAAAATGTATGATGATGTTTTAAATTATTTATCTAAAATTAAAAATATAGATATTCAAAACATAGTTACTAACATTTTAAGTAACAATGAAGAAAAGTTAATGCATTACCCCGCGGCGAAATCTAACCATCATGCTGTAAGATCGGGCCTTTTATACCATACAACTACAATGCTTAAAGCTGGAGAAAAATTAAGTGAGATTTATACATTTCTAAATACAGATTTGTTATATGCAGGTATAATACTTCATGATATAGGTAAAATATATGAAATGAATGCTAGCGAGCTAGGAATTGTAAGTGAATATTCAGTGGAAGGTCAACTTCTAGGTCATATAGTTCAAGGAATTAAGATGATAGAAACAGCAAGTCTTGAAGTTAAAGCTGACAAAGAAGTGGCTATGCTATTACAGCATATGGTGCTAGCTCATCATTATGAAGCTGAATATGGAAGTCCTAAAAAACCTATGATACCAGAGGCTGAGATGTTGCATCATTTAGATATAATGGATGCAAGAATGTATGATATGAATAAAGCATTAGGTGATACAAAGGAAGGAAAATTCTCAGAAAGAATAAGGTCTCTGGATAATATAAATGTTTATAAGAGTTTTGTAAAAAGATAGATAAAGAATTTTTGATAAAAAAATACACTTATTCAGTAAAGATGAGTAAGTGTATTTTCTATTTAAAGTAGATAATGAAATATACATACGAACTATTATTGAAAATATATTAATAATATTCGCATTTTATATTGACTGGTTTATACTGCTCTGATATCATTAAAGAGTATGGTGACCATTAATAATTTATACTCCCTATGGAGTAATATAAGGAGATATATAGGATGAAAAATTTTTACGATGTAGTTATTGTAGGAGCAGGTCCTGCGGGCATTTTTACGGCACTAGAAATTTCTAATAAAAGGCCTGAGCTAAGCGTACTCATAGTTGATAAGGGAAGAAATATAGAGAAAAGACAATGCCCAGCGAGACTTACTGGTAAATGTGTTAAATGTAATCCTTGTGGGATAACGTTTGGATGGGCAGGTGCTGGCGCTTTCTCAGATGGTAAGCTTTCACTAAGCCCAGAGGTGGGTGGAAGACTCCTTGAGTATTTTTCTGAAGATGAGTCGAAAAAATTAATAAAGTATTGTGATGACATATATATAAAATTTGGAGCAAATGAAAAGGTATATGGACTTAATACTGATAAAGTTGACGAGGTTAAATATGAAGCAAGTAAACATAATATTCGTCTTGTTGAATGTCCAGTTAGGCATTTAGGAACAGAACTTGCCTATGAGGTTTTAAAATCTATGTACCATAATTTAGTTGATAATACAAATACAGAATTTATTGAACTTAGTGAAGTGGAAGAAATATTAGTAGAAGGCAATAAAGTTACTGGAATATTATTAAATAATAAAAAAGGCAAGGTTAAGGTTGATGCAAAGTATGTTGTAGCGGCACCAGGCAGAGGTGGGGCTGAATGGGTTGCAAATGAAGCTAAAAAACATAATATTAAAGTGACTAATAATGCAGTAGATATAGGAGTAAGAGTTGAGGTACCAAATTCTGTTATGGATCATCTAACAAAGGATTTGTATGAAGCAAAATTAGTATATTATTCAGATACATTTGATAATAAGGTTAGGACATTTTGCATGAACCCAGGTGGAGTAGTGTCAGCAGAGTATTATGATGATAATACTATTGCAGTTGTAAATGGTCATAGTTACTCAGAGAAAAAGCTTAGGACAACTAATACGAATTTTGCAATGCTTGTATCTACTAGTTTTACAGAGCCTTTTAATCAACCTATTGGTTATGGAAAGTATATAGCACAGCTTGGCAATATGCTAACTGGCGGTGGTATAATGGTTCAAAGACTGGGGGATTTATTAAAAGGAAGAAGAACAAATTATTCAAGGTTAAGTAAGTCAACCACTGTGCCAACTCTAAAATCAGCAGTACCAGGCGATTTAAGTTTTGTATTGCCACAAAGGCACCTAACATCTATCGTAGAAGCATTAAAGGCTTTTGATAAGTTAGCACCAGGTTTATATAGCAAAAACACATTATTATATGGAGTAGAAGTGAAATTTTATTCTAGTAAATTTAGTACAAATAATAAGTTTGAAACATCTATTAGCAATTTATATACGATAGGTGATGGGGCAGGAATAACTAGAGGGCTAATGCAAGCATCTACAACAGGTGTTGTAGTAGCGAGAGATATAGCTAGCAAGGAGAATTAAGAGTACTTTACGATATTATTGAAGGGGTAGCACGTCATCTCCAATAATGAATTGACCTAAATAATTGGTTATATTAGTATTAAACGTGTATAATTCAAATGTAGTGTAAACGCAAGAAATAATAAAATTTGTTAATCTCAGTAGATAAGTGATTTTATTGTCAACTGAAAGAAAGCGAGGAATATATATGTCAGCATTTATAGTTTTAGGAGCCCAGTGGGGAGATGAAGGTAAAGGTAAGATGACAGATTATCTTGCACAAGGAGCGGACCTTGTAGTCAGGTTCCAAGGAGGTAATAACGCAGGGCATACAGTAGTTGTCGGAGAAAAAGAATATAAACTTCACTTGATACCATCAGGAATATTATATAAAGATAAATTGAATGTAATAGGTAATGGTGTTGTTGTAGATCCAGAAGCTCTATTTACAGAAATTGACTACTTAGAAGCCTTAGGTGAAGACATAACTCCCGAAAGATTAATAATTAGTGATAGATCACAAGTTATAATGCCTTACCATAAAGAGTTAGATAATTTATATGAGGTAGCTAGGGGTAAAAATGATATTGGAACTACAAAAAAAGGTATAGGTCCATGTTATACTGACAAGTTTGAAAGAAGCGGAATTAGAGTTTGTGATTTAATGAAAAAAGATGTTTTAAAAGAAAAGCTTAAAACTAATTTATTAATTAAGAATAATATAATAACAAAAGTTTTGGGTGGAAAAGCTCTAGATTTTGATACAATATATACACAGTACCTAGAGTATGCAGAAAGAATGAGACCTTTTGTAAAAGATATATCAGTTAAAGTATACGATTCAATAAAAGCTGGAAAAAGTGTTTTATTTGAAGGAGCTCAGGGAACTTTACTTGATATAGATTATGGTTCATATCCTTTTGTTACTTCATCAAATACTATTGCAGGTGGAGTTTGTATTGGAGCAGGAATAGGACCTACTATGATAACAAGTGCTGTAGGAGTGGCAAAAGCTTATACTACAAGAGTAGGAAAGGGACCATTCCCAACAGAACAGATTAATGAAACAGGAGAATGGATTCGTGAAAAAGGCTTTGAATTTGGTGTAACAACAGGCAGAGCAAGAAGATGTGGATGGCTTGACCTTGTTATATTAAAATCTGCAGCAAGAGTTTCAGGACTTACTAGCTTTGCTGTAACTAAAATAGACACTTTAGCGGGACTTGAAAAAATTAAAATCTGTGTAGGATATGAATTTGAAGGTGAAATTATTGATTTTTTCCCTGCGAGCCTTGTAGATTTAGCTAAATGCGTACCAGTATATGAAGAGTTTGATGGTTGGGATGAAAATATAGCTGATGCAAGAAGGTATGACGAACTTCCTGAAAATGCAAAAATATATTTAAAGAAAATTGAAGATTATACAGGTGTTAAAGTTTCAATAGTTTCAGTAGGACCTAAAAGAGATCAAACAATGGTATTAACTGAAATATAATATAGAACTACATATTATAAAAAGTTTATTTTTTTAAAATGTATGGTTTTTATTCTTATAGGAAATTATAAATATTGGAGAAATATATCTTTAGTATACAAGTGTATACTAAAGATTAAAAAAGTGCGTACTAGTAAAATAAAAGTATATAGAATATAATGAGAATGAAAATTAAAGTTAGATAAATAAATTTATTTATTTAATACTTAAATTCTGATATAATAAGTCTAAATTAACATAAAGAGAGGTAGATAATATGAAAATAACTAAGGATATGACAATAGGTGAAGTTGTAAGACAAAATCCAGAATCAGTTCAAGTATTAATGAACTTTGGAATGGGATGCGTTGGATGCCCTTCAGCACAAGCTGAAACAATAGCAGAAGCTGCAACAGTTCATGGTCTTAATTTAGAAGAATTAATGGCTGCGTTAAACGTATAAACGTATAAACGTATAAAAAAATTAAGACACTTAGCAAATGCTAAGTGTCTTAATTTTTTATTTCCTTCTTATTTTCTTAATTGCAAGGACTACAGGTATGGTGATTACAGTAGCTATAATTGCTTCTGGAATACCATTTATTAGACCTATACCATAAATGGTTTTTGCAGCAACAGATGGATCTATGCCTTTAGAAAGGGCGAATTTAGCTGCATATAAAATATATATCATAGTAAGAACCCCAAAAGTGTTAGTTAGAGAACCCACAACGGTTGCGAGTCCAATCCTCAGACCATCGTTTTTAGTAAAGTTTATTTTATAAACATAGTAAGAAGTAAGACCAATAAAAACTCTTGGTAATACAGATACTAAAGGATTTATAAAAGCAAAAGATAGTATATTGGGAGTTGTTATGTTTTGCATAATGCTAAAAAGTCCAAATATGAAACCAATAGCCATTCCTACAATAGGGCCACCTATTATTGAACCTATAATGACTGGAATGTGCATGATAGTAGCTTTGGCGCCAGGAAGTGGAATAAAACCATATCCAGTTAACCCAAGTACAACACAAATGGCTGATAGCATACCAATAGTTGTAAGTTCATGTGTTTTTATTCGTCGTAGTTTAATAGAATTGTTATTAAGCATGTGATCCCTCCGCTCTTATTCCATAAGGATATAAGTCGACCTATTTATAATCCTTATTTATAGTTCAGTTTCTATGCGAATACTGACAACAACAGTTTAACATGTATTTGGTAACAATTACATAGATAAATAAAATTTTATCAAAGTTTTTATAAACAACAAGCTATTTATGATTATTTAAGTGATTTATCTTTATATTATTATATATATAAAATCTTATTGGCATAAGAATCAGTAGACATTAGAGCTAATAAAAAATATAGGAGTGATAAAATGAGTGAAAATACAGTAGTTACAGATAGAAATTATCATATTCATTATTATGAGGTAGACATACATAAAAGAGCTTATATTACAAGTGTTATGAATTACCTTGGTGATATGGCTATGTACCAAAGTGAAGCCTTAGGGGTCGGGATAGAATATCTTAAAGAGAATAAAGTAGCATGGATGTTATACAAATGGGACATAACAATGGAAACATATCCTTTGTTAAACGAAACTATAAAGGTGGAAACTTTCGCATATTCTTTTAAGAAATTCTTTGCATATAGAAAATATAAAATCCTTGATGCAGAAGGGAAAAAGATAGGATATGCTAATTCTGTTTGGATCTTAATAAATATAGATAGAAGGAGACCAATGAGAATTACGAAAGATATTTATAAGGCTTATGGTATAGATGAAAGTAATAATACCCATCTAGATATTGATAATATATTATCAATAAATTCAGTAACCTGCGAGAAAAGTTTTGAGGTGAGGTACAGCGATATTGATACAAATATGCATGTGAATAATGTTAAATATGCTGTATGGGCTTTAGAAACAGTTCCAAAGGATATAGTACTAAATTATGAATTGAAAAATATAAAGGTAACTTACGAGAAGGAAACAACATATGGGGAAATTATAAAGGTAAGTACCGAAGTTATAAGAGAACAAGGTAAAATAATATGTAGACATAAAATTATAAATGAGGAAGGCACTGAACTCACCCTCTTAGAGAGCATTTGGCACGGGAATCTAGGGATTTGAAATAATTATCTATTTGAATTATATATTTTTCTTATATTATACTTTTAGTTATAGCATAATATAAGAAAAAACTTTTAATGATGCACGATTATCTATTTGGAAGCATTAATACCTGCAATAGCGCCAGAACTCCATGCCCATTGAAGGTTGAAACCACCACAATCGCCGTCTACATCTATTATTTCACCAGCAAAGAATAGATTCTTAGTAATATTAGATTCTAAAGTTTTAGCGTTAATTTCCTTTGTATCAATACCTCCTGCAGTTACCTGAGCATTCGTGAAGGAATTAGTTCCTGAAACCTGAAATGTCCATTGTTTAAGTAAATCATAAATAGCTTTTTTTTCTTCTATCTTTAAATCACGGCAAGGTTTATGAATATCATCTATTTTTGATTCTTTTAAGATTATTGGAATGAGCTTTTTATTAATTATTCCAATAAATGAATCATTAACTGAGCGGTTTTTAAATAGTGACCAATGATTGTTTAAAAAATCAGTTAAATTTTCAAAGCTAATAGTTGGTAGCAGATCAATAGTTAATGAAATTTTTTTGTTTTTGGACAAACCATAAGATGCAGTTCTACTAAGCTGAAGAATTGGAGGTCCAGAAATACCGTAGTCCGTGAAAAGTATTTCCCCAAATTCCTTTTGAACACTTTTATCATTTATAGATATTTCAGCATAACCATCAAATTTTACTCCAGACAAACCCTTTAACCTACTATAGTCCAATTTAAGCTGTACAAGCGCCGGAACTTGTTGCACTATACTATGGCCTAATTGTTTAGCTAATATGTATCCAGTGCCGTCAGAACCTGTTTTGGGGGCAGATTTACCACCAGTCGCTATAATTATCTTCTCACACTCATAAGTACTGTTATCTGAACTATAAATTTTAAAGCCATTCTTTTTTTTAGTAATTTCCTTAACCTTTGTGTTTGTATATACCGGAATGTTCTTTTCTTCTATAGCAAAGCGGAGTATATCAATAACTGATGAGGCCTGCATGGACATTGGAAACATTTTACCACCATCTGTTGTAACCAAAGGTATACCTAAACAAGCGAAAAAAGCTATAGTATCTTTCACGGTAAAAGAATCCAGTGTACATTGTGCGAAGTATGGATTCTCACTGTGATACCTATCTATATTTATATTTGAATTACTGATATTACACCTGCCGTTACCAGTTGTTAATATTTTTTTACCTATTCTATTAGTTCCTTCAATTATCGCTACATCTATTCCAAGATCTTTTGCAATCATTGCAGAGGTTAAACCAGCGGCACCTCCGCCAACTATTATAAGAGAATGTTTCAAGAAAATCGCTCCCTTCGAGAAAAAATATATTTGTAATAGAAACTCTTTAGTATATAATTTTACCCTAAAATGCATAGGTTGAACATGGATTTTATTATATTTTACAAATACATATGAAATTGTTTACTTAAAAGATAATAATTTTAAATAGTATATAATTGTTTATTGATAAGGTAAACCGTTGAATTTGTTGGATTTATTAATAATATAAAAAATAAATTATAAAAAAAACAAGAAAATATGTTGACACTTTGATATAAATTAGGTATTATAGTCTATGTCGGGTTGCGAGACTCAAGTACAAAGTAAATAAGTGACAACGAATATGGCTCCTTGGTCAAGCGGTTAAGACACCACCCTTTCACGGTGGTAACAGGGGTTCAATTCCCCTAGGAGTCACCATAAAACATATATGGGAGCATAGCTCAGCTGGGAGAGCATCTGCCTTACAAGCAGAGGGTCACAGGTTCGAACCCTGTTGTTCCCACCATATATGGCCCAGTGGCTCAGTTGGTTAGAGTGCCGCCCTGTCACGGCGGAGGTCGAGGGTCCGAGTCCCTTCTGGGTCGCCATTTTTTTCTGAAATAGGTTCAATATAAGAAAAAATAGTTTATAGTTAGAGAATTATGAGACAAGATTCATTAAAGTTTAATAAGGCTCCTTGGTCAAGCGGTTAAGACACCACCCTTTCACGGTGGTAACAGGGGTTCAATTCCCCTAGGAGTCACCACATAAAACATATATGGGAGCATAGCTCAGCTGGGAGAGCATCTGCCTTACAAGCAGAGGGTCACAGGTTCGAACCCTGTTGTTCCCACCATATATGGCCCAGTGGCTCAGTTGGTTAGAGTGCCGCC
>Ga0209125_1001628_pt1 | contig 20060 bp, 17 predicted proteins | sample BarGraIncub1131A_FD_184503 | JGI IMG/M metagenome (GOLD analysis project Ga0209125, IMG submission 184503) | Arctic peat soil microbial communities from Barrow, Alaska - Barrow Graham LP Incubations 11-31A (SPAdes) (version 2) | ecosystem: Environmental > Terrestrial > Soil > Wetlands > Peat...
TGGACGTCTTGATGCTTTCGCCGGAAGCCTGCCAGTAGCGAATGTAATTGGTCAGCTTGTCCACATGGTTGTCGAACCGCTGCTGACCCTCCTTGGCGCTCCAGACCTCGATGCCGTTCTTCACGAACCACTCCACCACGAACGGGGTTTCGTCGTCGCGTCGCCCCAGCCGGTCAAACATAAACACCAGAAGGATGTCGAACTTCTTCAAAGCGGCATCCTTCTGGATTTCCTGAATGGCGTCCCGGTCTTTGGCCGAAACCTTATAACCGGAGATACCCTTCTCGTAAAACTCCTGAACAATCTCCCAGCCCTGTTCCTCCGCAAACTCGCGGCAGCATTCTTTCTGCATGGGAATGTCGTCCTTTTCGACCTGTCCCTTCGTGGAAACACGGTATAAGCAGTAAACTCTCTTCTTTTCCGACATCATGGATGCTTCCTTTCTGATATCCGGAGAGAATTCCCGCCATTTGTGCATCTTCAATTTTCAAGGTGCAGGTTCATGGTCTTATTATCTCACGCCGGGTATCGAATGTCGAACCTGCCGAAGTCGTCAACCCGACAGGGATTTCAGATAGGCGCTTTTTAAAATTACACGGACGTTATCCAGAGCGGAATCGTCCGTGCGTGTGGGAAACCGCATGATCACGTTGCAGCCGTCGATCACGATGTCAACCCTTCTTTCTTCAAAGGGGACAATCGAGTCGATGGATTGCTCTTTCAACGAGTATGTATCTTCTTGGGGAAACACGGTAATCATCTCCTTGCTTTTGCATCATGCGAAAATGAAACACTATGCGCCACAAGCAGAATTTTCGCCGCTTGTGGCGACAGGTCTTCCATTTTCAAAGGGATTGGTCGCGCCGTACAGTCGCTCTGCCATATTTATTTCGGCAATGTCAAATGGCGCAGTTATCTCTTTGGGTTTAGATATGCGAAACAAAACCGGACGGGCAGGAGGCTTGTCCTGCTCTCATGGGTGTTACACCCCCTCCCATACTGATGGGTGGGCCGTCCCTTGACTTGACGTTAGCCAGACGGAAGTATCATTACATGCAGGTTATGGCCTTAGAGCTGCCTTGCCCCTCCTGCGGCACGGTGTTGTTGGGGCTGCAGGAGGCGCGAGCTGGTCAACAGCGGCAATCGCAAACACCTCGCTGAATGAGGTATTGTTCGAAGACTTGAAAACAATCAATGTGCCACACTAATTCTTCACTGCGTAAACGACCAGGTATGCCTGTATCCGCTGGCCATTGCGCAAAAGAATAGTATCCGGAATGCGAAGCTAATACCCTTTGAAGCGTGCGGCCATTTTCTGTTCTATGATCAGCACGAAAAGTTCAACAAAGAATTGGTGCAGTTTATCGAGAATTAATGATTTTCTGTGCTTTTAATAAAGCAACAATATTATCTACATAAAAATGCAGAGAATCTTTTTACCACGTCTCACTGTATTTTTTTATTCTCTATGCAAAAATAGGGCATCGCTTAAGAGAAATCTCAGTCGATGCCCACTTTGGCGTCTTTATATAATTTTTTCACAAACATTTCTAAATCGAAGTTTTCTGTGCAGATGCTGCCGGACATGTTTCATTCTTACACTTGAAGAATATACTGTAGATAATTGAGAAAGAAGACGGACATTAATGGTTTTCGATGCCTGTTCTTCTTTTAATCAGAAATGACTGGAACCATTGTAACCGGTTCTATTTTTAGCGTCTTTATTGCAGCGTAAAAGACGCGAAAAGAATTCACTGAAAATTAGAAATATATGATTGATTGAAAGACCAACTATAAAAAGTCAATAGAAAAAACAAAAAAACATAGCGGGAGATGATGCATAAAAATACACGAGAAAAAGACCTGACCGAAGCCAAGTCAAAAAGGAATTAATGAATTAATCAGTCTGATGAAACAGTCTGCACTTGATAGGGGCAGTTGCTTTTTAAGATGGCGTGGATTGTATAGCACAGCTTACGTGCGACAGCGCCGATAGCTGTCAAATGATGTTTCCCTTCTATACGCTTTTTCTGGTAGAAGGCTTTGAATGTAGGGTCACAGTTGGATGCAACTAAAGCTGCTTGAAAAAGAGCCTTTCGCAGGTATGGAGAACCCCGTTTGCTCATTTTGTTGTTTGTGCTCTGATACATTCCAGACTGATTGACGGATGCGTCGATTCCAGCGTAAGCTACCAGTTTGGCAGGGGTTGAAAAGCGGGAGATATCCCCGATTTCACCAAGAATGGTCGCACCGTTGATGGGCCCAATCCCGGGGATTGTAGTAATTGGAGAATTGATTTTTTCGAGGAGCTGCCGTATTTCCGCTTCCACATCCGCTACCTGCGCTTCAATGAATTTGATTTGTTCAAGCAATAGCTTAAGCTGCAAAGAAAAGCTATCCCTGCAAAAGGAAAGTCCAAAAGAATTTGCCGCAAGTTCAGATATGGTGCTGATTTTGTTTTTTGCAAATTTCTTCAAGGTAATGCTTTTTAGGATATCTTCAAGTTTTTCGGCGGATATGCTTTGAAAATCATCTGGCGATTGCAATTGTAGCAATAGTTCTTTCGAGGTTTGCCCAAAGACATTGGAGAAAACGGACTGATATTCAGGGAACACCTGATCCAGAACACAAATGGCTTTACGCTTTAAGTCACCAATTGAAGAGACCAGGTAGTGCCTGAAGCGGGTCAAGTTTCTTAAAGACATCGTGTTTTCATCTGCCAAAGAGGTTTCAAGAAAATCACCATACCGAATGAGCTCGGCAATAAGGACGGAATCAATTATATCGGTTTTGCGTTTTCTGATTTCCGTTCCTTTTCGCCATCCATCGGTTTGAATGGGATTGACAACATGAATGACATACCCTTTCCCTACAAGAAAAGAGTACAGCGACAACCAATAATGACCCGTTGCCTCCATGCCAATCTCAACTTCCGAAATCGATGGTACATGAGAAGCTAACTTTGAAATCAGGCTTTCGCCGCCTTCAGTCGTATTGCCAAAGGAAAACGCTTTAAACAACAGCTTGGCATTATCGTCGATTAATGAGGCGACATGTGTATTTTTCCCAATATCAATTCCTAAGTACAGCATTCAGTTCACCATAACAAAATATTTTAGATAGTCCCTCTTATTTGATAAACGTTACCGCCTTGTTCTATATTCGAAGTACCGGCGAACCGGTCAACATCCAACTTATCCGTAATCGGTTTATCAGACAGAGGTGTCAGTCTTTCGAGTACGAGTTCCATGTCTCAAGGAGAATACGACATCCTCTATCTAATATCCTGATTATACACCATCATGTATAATCTTTCAGCTACTAAAGGCTCATAGGCTGCCTTCATTAGCCTAAATATATTATACAAGGAGAACAGATGATGCAACAGAACAATGGATGGTTTCAATTGGAATCACAACGCTCTGTGGGAAATTCTCAAATAAAAAGCCGAGGAATATCAAGTAGTCCTCCTGTTCCCGAACCTATACTGCCAAGACAAGAAACCGTGACGGATAAATATCCAGGTGGTTTTACACCCGGACAAAAATCGCCTTCTGAAAATATGATGACAAATCATTCACAGCTGCAGACCAATATTCACCTGCAGGAGTATCCCGATTTTACTGCCGCTTGGCAGCCAAATACCGTGAGTGAAAGAAGCACGCCGCCTCAGCAAGGCAATCTTATCAATGAAGCTATGGGGACCCTTTCGTATGCCGGAATGACGAATCAAAATTCTTTAGCGCCTCTACCTAAACCGCCCTCGGAGAATATGCCGGAAAATCACTACGAGCCGCAGGGTACATCCCCCTTATGGGCAGACGACAGAGCTCTTAATACCCTGCATTCGCAGACTGTGGGCGAGAGAGGCCCCGTGCTGACACAAGACAGCATTTTACATGAAACCCTGGAGACCTTTATTCATACTAAAATTCTTGAGAGACCGGTACATGTGAAGGGGTTCGGCGCATTCGGATTCTTCCAGACAATGCAGTCCATGAGGGAATACACAAAACTCAGCTTTTTGCAGATTCCGGGTCAGCAAGTTCCGGTGTTGGTGCGGTTTTCTCTGGCTGGGGGCAACAAGGGGACCCCGGACACATCCCGTAATGTGCGCGGTTTTTCCACCAAATTTTATATGGACGAGGGAATCTTCGACTTGCTGTGCAACCACATCCCGGTGTTTCTTGTGCGCGACGGCATTCGCTTTCCGGAAGCTTTTACATCACTTGCGCCTTCCCCCGTTAACAATTTGATAGATCCGGAGCGGTTTTGGAAATTTGTCGCGCGCGCTCCGGAGGCAACGCATTTTGTTACATGGCTTTATTCCGACGTGGGCACAATAAGAAGCTTCCGGCATATCCGGGGATTTGGTGTAAACACCTATGTGTGGAGAAATGCCGAAGGCGTGCGCCGCTATGTCAAATATCACTGGATTCCCTTTGCCGGGGAGGAATACATAGACCGTCAGGAAGCGGCAACGCTCGCCGGAATGAACCCTGATATCGCAGGCCAGGATTTGTATGATACGATTGCGGCGGGTACGCCGGTTCAATATGAGCTACGGGTTCAACTGATGGATCCCCGGGATGAAAGCAGCCTGCCCTACGATCCGCTGGACTGCACCAAGGTTTGGGATGAACAGCGGTATCCTCTGTTACCGGTTGGCCGCCTTACTCTCAACCGCAACCCGGATAACTATATGGAACAAGTAGAAAAAGTGGCATTTTCGCCAACCAATTTACTAAACGGCGCCGAATTATCGGACGATAAGCTGCTGCAGGCGCGTGCGAATATTTACTTTGATTCACAGCGCCGGCGGCTGGGGCAGAACTTCCGCAGTATACCCGTCAACCACCAGGAGAACTGGACTCCGGATGAACAATTGACCAGTGGAGACGGGAGGCATGTAGAAGGACAGTTGGTGCGGTCGGAGCTGCCTGATCCGGATAATTTTACGCAGGCCGGTGAGCGGTATCTCTCGCTTTCTCCCGAGGGGCAGAATCATCTGGTGGATAATCTCGCCGCCGACCTTGCCGCCGTTTCCTCTGAAACGCAAAGCATCGTGCTGGGGTATCTGCACTCTGCTTCGGCGGAGCTGGGACAGCGGGTAGCTGCACAAATTGCGACATACGCGAGGAGATAGCTTTAGGAAAGGGGTGCGCCAGTGTATATTACCGGTGTTGTAATAGGGGTATTTTCTTTCGCAGTCATCGGTGTTTTTCATCCCATCGTCATAAAAGGGGAATATTATTTTTCTGAAAAGATTTGGCCGATATTTTTAAATGCCGGCCTACTATTCCTTGGGCTGTCTGTTATCACAAAGGCGGTGTTCCTCTCATCGCTTTTTAGTATTCTTGGCTTCACCTGCCTGTGGAGCATCATTGAGCTGAAAGAACAGCGGGAGCGCGTTAAAAAGGGCTGGTTCCCGCAAAATCCAAAAAGAAAAAATGATCTTTAAAAATTTAAGCAGCGAATTTCCCATAACAAAATGCCATCTATCAGATTTATATAGATGGCATTTTGTTATTCAAACAATATAATCTGAATCATGCTGCTTCGTTTAAATTTGAAAGCGGCCTTTGGCTCATGCATTGTTTCTGGTCATGCCAAAAGGATACTTTTAATGTATTCTGCTGTTTGAACGCTGTTCTCCGCCAATCTGAAATACTCTTTATAACAAGGTGACATTAGGTATATCTCAGGTATTCTATTAACTTCACCTGTTTATTATTGAATATTTCATCATAAGTCTTGTGGGGCTTACCACCACTCCGTAGCAGAACTTGTTTTTAATGAGCTGATATGGATGTTCAACCTTGCAACGCACAGCAGACTTCTGATGCTCTATGAAATGGAACCAATCTTTTCCCGGACCATCCTTTAAAGCATTGATTTTACCAGGACGCTGATTTATACGATAGTCTATTTTTGATTTATGCAAATTCTCCACAATTTCAGGGCGGCGTTCAATACCGAGATATCCTGCATCCCCATAGACAACTTCATCGTCTTCACGAATCAGTTTTTCCGCCATAGCGATATCATGGACATTTGCGGAAGATATTTCAACGGTATGCACATAGCCGGTGTCTGCATCTACGCCTGTATGACATTTCATTCCGAAACGCCACTCATTGCCTTTCTTTGTCTGATGCATCTCAGGATCTCGTTCTTTTGCCGCATTTTTAGTCGACGTTGGGGCAGAAATGATGGTGGCGTCGATAATTGAACCGCCGTGCATAATACGCCCACACTTTTCAAGACAGCGATTTATGGCATCGAAAAACAGTTTCCCGATACCTTTTTCTTCGAGCAGGTGGCGGAAGTGCAGCAGTGTTGTTGCATCCGGCACCTGTTCTTTCATAAAGTTGATACCCATAAATTTGCGCATGGCATAACTGTCATAGATGGCGTCTTCCACACCTTCGTCTGACAGGTTAAACCATACTTGCAACAGATACATCCGTATCATCATATTTTACGGTTGTGCTGGACATCTTCAAATTAGTCCTCTCCTTTTGCACAGATCATTGGCAGTACGTGAAATCACCCGTGTAAAATAGCGAATTTTATCATCGGCGGGATTATTTTGGACGGCATCGGTAATGACATAGCAATGGAAACGGCCAATTTTTTTAGTTTGTCAACCGGTTCAACTCTTACTTTTAGGGTTATCACTTTCGTTGCAATGCCGAAAATATATCAGTGCAGCGTTTTGCCTCTATATTTTTATTCATTCCCTCATACGCTTTGGATAAAAGAGAATAAACTCTTGGCTCCATGAAGAAGTTTGATAATGAATTTTTCAACAACAACTCGGCGTCACCAAACCGGTTGCTTCTTATCTCCTCTTCCGCAAGATTTAAAATATTGTCGAGGCTGCTCCGTTGAGGCTTGAAATGCAGAACTTCCTCCAATACCTGCTTTATTTTGTTCTCGGTAAATGGCTTTTGAAGATAGGCAACTGCGCCAAGATGTGTGCATTCCAGCGCGTTTTTGATGTTGCCAAAGGCTGTGATCATGATAACAGGCGTGCTGACGCCCATTTCCCTAATACGCCGCAAAACATCCGTTCCTGTGATTTTTGGCATCCTTACGTCTAAAAAAATAATATCAAATTTATTCTTGGATATCTGCTCGAGCGCTTCCGAGCCTTCGCTTGCCGTGTTAACGCTGTATCCCTCAAATTCAAGGCATTTTGTGAGTAAAAGACGTATGTTTTTCGTATCATCTACGACCAATATCTGTAGCATCTATCATTCCTCCATGTACTTATAGTTAACCAGTGGAAGCGTGAATCGGAACGTAGTTCCCGCATGAATTTCACTTTCTACGCTGATTTGTCCTCTGTGTGCGGTAATAATATCTTTTGCAACCGCAAGCCCTATGCCTGTACCGCGCACCTCTATATTTTCCTCTTTGACTTGAACAAATTCATCAAAGATGCGCCGAAGGCATTCGTGAGGGATGCCATCCCCGGTGTCATGAACGGCGGTTTCAATATAGTTTCCTTCCAGTTTCGTGCTGATTGTTATCTGATCACCCGATTTTGTATATTTCAGTGCGTTGTTGAGTAAATTGTTCATGACCCAGGAGACTCTTTCAACATCCGCATAAACGAAAGGAACGTTATGATCCACATTGTTAAAAATTAACACGTTTTTTTTCTGAGCTATATTAATAAACCGGCTTACAGAGTTATCTACAATGGCGTTTATCGAACAGGCCTCAAAAGTATAGTCTGCTTTTTCCGATTCCAGCTTGGATACTTCAAGCAATTCGTTTACGAAACCGGATAGTCTTTCTCCATCCTCAGCAATGGCTTTTACCACGTCCATCTGCTCATCACTGAGAGTTCCGAGAGTTTTGTCCTCCAGCATGCTCGCGCCCATTATAATCGACGTAAGGGGCGTTTTAAACTCATGCGATACTGTGGCGACAAACTCAGTCTTTAATCTTTCAAGATCTTTGTAGTCGGTCACATTCTTCATCAGCACAATGCACCCGTTTAACTGGTTATCCGGGTCACTGCTTTGAGTTACGATCACGTTAAAGTAATAATCTACATCTTTATCAAAATGTAACACTTTTTTACTGACAGGCTGTGTGGAACTCATGCTTGCAGAGATGTAGCCGAACAACTCATCTTCCCAGATTGCTTCAAGAAAATGCCTTCCACGTACTTTGGATACGTCAAAATTGAAGAACTGTTCGCATGCGTTGTTGGCCATGACAATCCTGTGATTTTTGTCCAGAATAAATAATGGATCAGATATGCTATTGACAATGGCGACAGAACGATTTTTTTCCTCCAAAAGGTTTACCAAGGTACGATCCTCATAAACAGAAAGCCGCTTAATCGTGCCATTAAATTCATGTGCCAGCTTTTTCATGTTTCTGTTTTTCCCATTGAGTTTTATGGTGAGCTCTCCTACTTCGGTTAACATAATTGACAACCAAAAACGACTGTTGAAAAAACGATAAAATAAGAATCCACCAATTGCGGTGATTACTAAAGCCAAAATAATAATGTCAAGTGAAGTGCGGACGCCGCTGGTGACCGCACTTTTGTTATATAGAAGGCCTATATAAATCAAAGACATTTCACTTTTTATTATTGTAAGCATAAAGGCCTCCGATGTTTCTGCATCAAATATGATCTCACTAATATTATAGATTTTCTACCGCAAATATCAACTTCATCTATAACTATAAAACCTCGGTTTTAACACCTTAAGACTATGTAAGGTGAAGACCATTTGATTTAACGGCATTTAAATGAGTTAATAACCTCCAAAACAGTGTCAAGAATCAGTTTAACAAAAATAGGCCGTGGGTTTATAATGAATATGCTCGTAAGAAGGTATAAATTATCAAAACCGAGGGGGATGCCATGTGTTATGTTGGGAATTATCATTTACGCATTACTCGTAATCGCAATTATACTCGTTATTGTTCAGTACTTGAAAAACAAATACGAGTAAATCGCACAGCTCGGAGATAGCACAGCAAGCCTTACGGAGGTGGATTCTCACCAATTGGCTTCACTGTTGTTATTTCCCTCGGATATGTACAAATCTGTTAATGGGAGGCTCTGGAGATGCTTGATTTGATTTTTGTTGTTACACTTTTAGCTTCTATTGGTTTTGCAATATTTTTTACGAACTGGTGTGATAAGCAATTAAGTAAGTAATCGGAGGAATAAATATGATTGTTTTATTGGTTATATCAGGAATAGTATTTTTGTACCTTGGCTATGTGCTGATTAATCCCGAAAAGTTTTAATGAAAAAAGATGAGTAATAGAGGAGGCTTGAAAAAATGGGAATTTTGCAAATAGTTGTAGTTCTGGCAATTGCGTTGCTTTTAATGATTCCTATGGGAACGTATTTATACAAAGTTATCAGCGGTAAAAAAAGCTTTGTCGATCCAGTGATGGATAGGGTTGATGGTTTCATTTTTAAGGTGACAGGGATAAAACGCGAGGAAATGAACTGGAAAAAATATGTGCTCGCGCTGATTTTTACCAATGCCGTAATGGTTTTGTTTGTTTACATAATATTTAGAATTCAAGGTTCTTTGTTCCTAAATCCGAATGGCGCTAAAGGTATGGAACCTTCTCTAACATTCAATACGGCAATTAGCTTTATAACCAATACGAATCTACAGGATTATGCAGGAGAAACGGCACTTTCATATTTAAGCCAGATGATCTGCATTACATTTTTGATGTTTACTTCGGCTGCGACAGGCTTTTCAGCAGCAGCGGCTTTTATGAGAGGAATTTCAGGGAAAACAAAAACAGTAGGTAACTTTTTTGTTGATTTAGTGAGGATCACAACGAGAGTACTATTGCCTTTGTCTATTATTGTAACCTTAGCACTTGTATGGCAGGGTGTTCCGCAGACACTGGCGCATACTCAAACAGTAATGACAATTGAAGGATCTTATCAGGATATCCCAATGGGCCCTGTGGCGGCTTTGGAAGCGATTAAGCATATTGGAACAAACGGTGGCGGATTCTTTTCGGGAAACTCTGCAACACCGTTTGAAAACCCAACACCGTTTACAAATGTTATTGAAATATTGTGCATGATGATTTTACCAACTTCCCTTGTTTTTGCTTTTGGGAAAATGTTAAAGAATAAAAAGCAAGCCTTGGTAATATTTGCTGCGATGGCGATATTGTTTATGATGGCACTACCTGTTGTATATGGCGCCGAATCCGCAGGAAACCCGGCTTTGGCTCAAACAGGTTTAAGCCAGTCGATGGGCAATATGGAAGGTAAGGAAGTTCGTTTTGGAATCGCACAATCCTCGTTGTTTACGGACGTTACAACTGCTTTTACAACGGGTTCTGTGGATAATATGCATGACTCACTTACACCATTAGGCGGATTAGTACCCCTATGGAATATGATGTTGAACGTTGTCTTCGGAGGAAAAGGCGTAGGGTTCATGAATATGCTAATGTACGCCATACTTGCCGTATTCTTGTGCGGCCTTATGGTTGGACGAACGCCTGAATTCCTTGGTAAAAAAATTGAAGGGAGGGAGATTAAACTTGTTGCACTTGCAATTATTGTACACCCATTTCTGATTTTGATGGGCTCTGCTATCGCTTTAATCGCGCCGCAGGGCTTGGCCGGAATATCAAATCCCGGATTTCATGGTTTAACCCAGATTGTATATCAGTTCACATCATCAGCTGCCAATAACGGTTCCGGATTTGAAGGAATGGCAGATAATACTGTGTTTTGGAACACTGCTACCGGTATTGTGATGTTTTTCGGTAGGTATATATCAATCATTGCACTTTTAGGCGTAGCGGGTTCGCTTGGGTCTAAAAAGGCAGTTCCTGTGAGTGTAGGCACATTTAGGACCGATAATTCCTTGTTTACAGTTATCCTGGTTGCAGTTGTCATAATTGTCGGAGCTCTGACATTCTTCCCTGCTGTTGCTCTCGGGCCGATAGCAGAATTCTTGAAGTTAGGTCATTAAGGGGTGAACAAAAATGAGTAGGCATGAAAAGAAAAGTTTCATGAATAAAAAAATAGTGTTAAATGCTATAAAGGATTCTTTTATAAAATTAAATCCCAGAACCCTTATAAAAAATCCTGTTATGTTTGTAGTTGAGATAGGTTTTGTATTAACACTGTTTATGACATTTTTTCCAGACGCATTTGCAAAGCAGGCGTCAAATCTTAGATTATATAATGCAATCGTTTCCGGTATTCTTTTTATTACCGTGTTGTTTGCCAATTTCGCCGAAGCAGTTGCCGAAGGCAGGGGAAAAGCCCAGGCTGACAGCCTTAAAAAGACCCAGAAAGACACGAAAGCAAAGCTTCTGGGTAAAAACGGGCAAACCAAAATTGTTAATTCGAGTGAGATAAAAAAAGGCGATATTGTTTTGGCTGAAATTGGTGATATTATACCCAATGACGGAGAAGTTATTGAAGGTTTGGCGTTAGTAGATGAATCTGCAATAACCGGTGAATCTGCTCCCGTTTTGAAACAGGCAGGAAGTGATTTCAGTTCTGTAACCGGTGGCACTAAGGTTACAAGTGACTGGCTGAAAATCAGAATTACAGCAGCCCCAGGCGAATCTTTCCTTGATAAAATGATAAGCCTGGTGGAAGGGGCAACAAGGCAGAAAACCCCGAATGAAATTGCCTTGACAATGGTACTCGTAGTTTTGACCATGATATTCTTAATTGTAATTATAACTCTTTATCCTATGGCTACATATTCAGGTGTCAATATTCCTATATCCACCCTGGTTGCTTTGCTTGTATGCCTGATACCCACAACAATAGGCGGCTTGCTGTCTGCAATAGGTATTGCGGGTATGGACAGAGTAACAAGATTCAATGTCATTGCAATGTCAGGTAAGGCAGTGGAAGCTTGCGGCGATGTTGATACGATGATACTGGATAAAACAGGTACTATTACATATGGCAACAGATTGGCGGCAGAATTTATACCTGTAGGGAAAAACACGGAAGAAAATGTTACAAGGTTCGCACTGATTGCGTCAATAAAAGATGAAACACCCGAAGGAAAATCAATCGTCACTCTTGCAAAAAATATGGGTATTGGAGTGGATACAAAAGAGTATCAAAATTCCGAATATATAGAATTTACCAGCCAGACAAGGATGAGCGGCACCAATCTTTCCAATGGGGCACAGGTAAGAAAAGGGGCTTCCGATGCAATTCAGAATTTCGTGAAGCAACTGAGCGGAGCAATCCCGAACGATCTTGAAGCTGTAACTGCCAAAATTTCAAGAGCGGGCGGTACGCCCCTGGTAGTTTGTGTGGATAAAGAAATATTCGGAGTTGTCTACCTTAAAGATACGATTAAGCCTGGACTTGTAGAGCGTTTCGCACGGTTAAGGCAAATTGGTATTAAAACAATTATGTGCACCGGTGATAATCCTTTAACGGCAGAAACGATTGCACGGGAAGCAGGAGTGGATGAATTCATCGCCGAGTGTAAACCTGAAGAGAAGATCGATTTAATCAAAAAGTTGCAGGCAGAAGGACGGCTTGTGGCAATGACCGGAGACGGAACAAATGACGCTCCCGCGTTAGCTCAAGCAGATGTTGGGCTTGCTATGAACAGTGGAACACAGGCCGCCAAAGAAGCCGCAAATATGATTGACCTGGATTCTGACCCAACCAAAATTATCGAAGCGATTGAGATTGGAAAACAGCTTCTGATTACGAGGGGTTCACTGACTACCTTCAGTATTGCAAACGACGTGGCTAAATACTTTGCAATTATCCCTGCCATGTTCACAATAGCAATCCCGCAAATGAAGATTCTGAACATAATGGGACTTGCAACACCAATGAGTGCTATCCTATCGGCTTTAATATTTAATGCAATCATTATACCGCTATTGATACCGATTGCTTTGCGAGGTGTTAAATATAAACCGATGAATGCGACATCTATCCTCGCACGTAATATGTTAATATACGGTTTGGGTGGAGTGGCTGTTCCGTTTGTTGGAATTAAGATAATTGATTTGATAATATACCCGGTTTTGAAGGCTCTAAACTTGGGTTAAGGAGGAAAGTAATATGGAAAGTAATATGGAAAGTAATATGGAAAGTAATATGGAAATTAATATGGAAATTAATATGGAAATTAATACGAAAAGCAGTATTAAAGACAGTGTGAAATTGCTTATTCGTGCTGTTACAATAAGTCTTGCGTTATTGCTGATATGTGGCGTTATATTTCCCTTGGGAATGACCGGCATTAGCCAACTTATTTTTCATAAACAGGCAAACGGCAGTATGATCGAGTACAACGGAAAACCTGTTGGATCTGAGCTAATAGGACAAGCGTTTACAGATACGAGGTATTTTCACGGAAGAGTATCCGCATACAACTATAATACTTATACAAAAGCGGATATCACGCCAGATGCAGATGGTAAAACAGCTTATTCGGGTCCTGGGTCAGGCTCTGCCAACCTCGGTCCGTCAAATCCCGCTCTTGTTGACAGGGTCAACAAAGATATCGATGCGTTTCTAAAAGCGCACCCAGGAGTAACGAAGGATCAAATACCTACAGACCTCTTAACTAGCTCAGGATCTGGTCTTGACCCTGACATTAGCCCACAAGCTGCCGCAATCCAAATTCCTTTAATTTCGCAGACAACTGGTATAAGTGCAACTGATCTTCAAAAGATTGTATCAAAGTATACAGAAGGAAGACAGTTCGGGATATTTGGTGAGCCTAGAGTTAATGTTTTGGAAGTAAACATTCAGATTAACAAACTATTACAGGGTAAATGATCTACAATCATATGATAACTGCTCTGTAGACCATTTACTGCAGGGCAGTGTCCCTTATGAAAGTTTCCGGTAGCGCCGGTGAAAAGCAAAATGTATTCCGTATTATTAAAGGCGGCGATGCTATGGTTAAGGTGGAATGTATTTTACGCCACGATAAAATTGCGGCTATTCAAGAGGCTTTATCAAAACTGGGAGTTCGCTGTATGACTGTTACCGAGGCGCTAGGCTTCATTTCATCCAAAGTGCTTGAATATGAACCGTACCAAAACGATAGGTTGAATTTAGACCTGTTACCCAAGGCGGATATAGAAGTTGTTGTATCTGATGATATGGCGGAAGACGTCATTACCGCCGTTATAATTGCCGCCAAGTCAGGTGGAAATGAAGGCGGCACAATATACATATCCCCGATCTCAGATGATATACGTATCAGGAGCGGAGAAAGAGGTGAAAAATCCATTGGTTTGCCAGATTCAATCACTGATGCTGATAAATAAGGCTAAGTACATTTCCGGTAAAGATTCCTATTAATGCAGTCCCGCGGCCCTGCTATCCGTTGGGCTGTTTCCCCAATAGATGCCCGTGTTAAAGCGGGCGCAAAAAAAGAGTGTGGAAAATTTCCACGCTCTCTTTTTTATGTAAATGATATCCCTTCGGCATGTGAAAATCTGTAGAGATATATGTTTGGTTTTATTGAGTGAATTATGCTTGATTATTTTCGCTTTTCAGCAATTCGGAAACTGCGAAGCATTTTGCCGCTTCTGTGGGCTTGTTTAACCCCTTATAGACCTCTGAGAGAAGAGAATATATTTCGGGCACCATCAAGTACGTTGAAAGAGAATTTTTTAACAGCAATTCGGCGTCTGTAAATTGGGCTTTTTTAATCTGCTCCTCTGCAAGGCTTAGAATATTGTCAAGGCTGCTGCGTTCGGGCCGGAAAAGCAAGACTTCTTCCAACACCTGCTTTATTTTGCTCTCGGTAAACGGCTTTTGCAGGTAGGTGACCGCGCCAAGCTGCGTGCATTCCACCGCGTTTTTGACTGTGCCAAACGCGGTTATCATGACGACCGGCGTGTGAATACCCATATCTCGGATACGCCGGAGAACTTCCGTACCGCTTAACTCCGGCATACGCACATCCAAAAAAATGAGATCGAATTTTTTATGCGCAATGAAATCAAGTGCTTCCGCTCCATTGCTTGCCGTCTTAACGGCATAGCCTTCGTATTCCAGACACTTTGTAAGTAGCACCCGAATGTTTTTGGTGTCATCAGTCACAAGAACGTCAACCATTTAAATCTCCTCCTACGCATTGTCCCTGAAGAGAGGCAATGTGAACCGGAAAGTGCTGCCCGCGTCCATTTCGCTCTCCACACTGATCTCGCCTCCGTTTGCTGTGACAATTTCCTTCGCGACCGCAAGCCCCAGCCCTGTGCCACGGGCTTCAATGTCATGCCCTTTGACCTGAACAAATTTATCAAAGATACGATCCAGATATTCTGACGGGATTCCGTCGCCGGTATCTTTAACTGATGTTTCTAAAAATTTCCCTTTTTGCCTGGCGCTGATGGTTATGGAATCGCCGGACTTCGTATATTTCAGTGCATTGCTGAGCAGGTTGTTCATCACCCAGGTAACCCTTTCTAAATCAGCGTAAACGGCGGGCTGATTTTCGTCCACATCGTTTATAATTGTTACATTCTCACGCTGGGCCGTCTCCGTGAACTGTCGAACTGAGCTTTCAACGATTGCACTCAGCGAACAGGGCTCAAAAGAATAGACCGCCTTTCCGGATTCCAGTTTCGAGACTTCGAGCAATTCAGTGACAAACCCGGTGAGCCTTTCACCATCCTCTAAGATCGCCTTCACCACTTCCGATTCCTCTTTATTAAGGATACCAAGATTCCCGCCTTCCAGCATGCTTGCCCCCATAATAATGGATGTGAGCGGGGTTTTGAATTCATGGGAAATCGTGGCAACGAAATCGGTTTTTATCCGTTCCAGCTCTTTGAATCCGGTCACGTTCTGCATCAGTACTATACAGCCTTTGACCTGATGCTCCGAGTCAAAGTTCTTTGTCACGACCACATTAAAATAATAGCTGTTGTCCTTCTCAAAATACAACACTTTTTCGCAGATGGCATCCGGTGATTCCATGCTGTTTGTGATGAAGTTGAACAATTCGCCGTCACGGATGGCCTCAAGAAAGTGCTTCCCTAATAATTTCGATTCTTCAAAGTCGAAGAACTGTTCACAGGTATCGTTAGCCATAACAATTTTGTAATTCCTGTCGAGCACGATAAGGGGATCGGAAATGCTCTTCACGATGGCCACCGATTTGTTTTTTTCATCCATCAGCGTGCCCATGGTGCTCTTTTCATAAGCGGACAGCCGGCTTATCATCTCATTGAATTCGTGGATCAGCTTCTCCATTTCGTCACCTGTTTTAACATTAAGCTTTATATTCAGTTCGCCGGCGCGGACTTTGCTGATACTTTCCGTCAAAAGATGAATGGGCAGCAAAAAGCGATTGACGAGAAATCCCGACAGCAGAAAACCTCCAATTACGGCAATCATGGAAATGATCAGAATGATGTCCAGAGATGTACCTGCAGCTTCGGAGGCCGTGCTTTTTTTATTGAACATGGCGTTTTGGTTCAGGTTCGTGATTTGACCCAGCTCATTATTGACTTTATCAATCTGCGGTTCCAATGTGCTTTTATAGTAATTTGATGCCTCCTGCTTGTCTTTGATATCCCGGATATTCTGAAACAGGGAAAATTCATGCTCGAGTTCGCTGTAATCGCTGTTGGCGGCATTGACAATTTTCTGCTCGCCCGGTTCCGTTACGTCGTCCCTTTCCCTCTGAAATGCTTTTTGAAAGGCCTGATCGTGTTCATAGTACTGATTGATTCCGGTTTCATCATTCAGATCCAGGTATTGAAGAATGGCGTATTTTTGCTCGTTTAAAGCAGCTCTTGCACCCTCCATGGCCGAAATGCTTATGTAATTGTCGGTCATTAACCCGTTCACAGATCTTTGCAAAACGACCATGTTGACGGTAGAAACGCCTCCCACCAGGGCGATTAAAAAGACAAGACCAATATATACTAATGAAATTTTACCTTTTAGCGTTTTAAGCATAAAAATCCTCCAGCCTGTTAATCGGCATAATATCTCATAATCATTATAGTGTTTCCATGGTTTTCTTCAATCTCATTTGAACACATTAAACGGCGAAAAGAGCACATCATAGCTATGAATAGCGGTGACAGTTTGCAATAACGGCGTTTAATCAATGCGATAGTCCTCAAAACAACACCAACAGTCGATTTAACTAAAATCGGCGCCTGTATTATAATTATATATGCGAAAGTCATGACAGTTCAGAAACTTGAGGGGATGCCATTACAAAGGTTTTTAAAGACCTCTTTTACATGACTATGAAATTCTGTGTTTTCGTAAATGGAGTAAAATCATCTGATGTCTAATGTTTTGGCGTGGATTTCCGACCACCTGTTGATCATGGTTATTGCAGTTGTAGCTTTTCCATTGATATTTCCACAGGTTGGCATTCATTTGAGAGTCCTATCAATGCCACTGCTTGCGTTAATGGTCTTGAATGTGAGCATGACGATCAAAGTTCAGGATTTAAAAGTAATCAAACGATATCCTTTAATCATTATATGGAGCGTCTTTTTGCAGTTTGTGCCTGTTCTGCTGTTCTCTTTTTTTCTCGTAAGAATTTTCTTTGAAGGAAATATTACAACAGGTCAGATTCTTTTGGGCAGCCTTCCGGCGGATATATCGGCGCCGCTTATGGTGAGCCTTGTGGGGGGCAGCACCGCCCTCGCGACTGCGATACTTGTCGTTCAGATGGCGCTTACTCCAATTGTCCTGCCGATTGCTGTATCGCAGCTTTCTGGCATAAAATTTCAAACGCCTGTTTCCTATCTTATATTAGAACTTGCTGTCGTCATAGTTCTTCCGGTGGTTCTAGGCATATTGATCAATCATCGATTCAAAAGAATCAGGTCAAAGCAACAGGCTTTCTTGGGGGTTTCTTCGTTGTGTTACCTTTGCCTACTCCTGATTGTAGTCTAACTAACGCCAATGGCATTATTGCTCTCAAGTCTTTTGCAATGGTTTTACTTGCAGCTGAAATCCTGCTTAACCTTTTCGGATATTTTGCGGCTTATCTTACGAAACTGGCGCTGTGAAAAAGTGAGTCCTTTTTTCCTATGCTGTTTATTGTGGGCAGCAAGGAATTTGGGATTTCCACGGCGGCGGCCAGGACAATGGGTCTCAATTCGGTCGTAGTAATACCATCCGCCTTTTTCGCAATTGTGCAGATGATATCAATGCCAGTGGCCGTTAAAATAATCAGCCATATTAAATTAAAAAGAAAAGCTACTGTTAATCAACCAAATGCAAACGGATCTACACCTAATTGAAAATTTATAGTTTCTTTAATAAAAAGGGAGCGTGGAAATTCCACGCTCCCTTTTTATGTGTTGATTGGGATTAGATGGATTTCAACATTCTTCACCATTTTGATAAGCTTGTTAACGGTAGACCCTCTGTAAAAAATCTCGGCTTTGGTTCTCGTGGATTGGCCCAAAACGATTTGAGTAATATGTTTTTGGTTTGCATAGACCGCAAGCGTTTCTGAAACGCTCCTGCCGGTGAGCTGCACCGTTTCCGCACCAAGCTGTTCGGCAAGCTGCAAGTGGGAATTCAGTATTTTCTGGTTCGTATCAGTGGCATTATTGAAAAAATGGCGTGTGCTGTTGACCGTGACCACGTACCATTCGCATTTGTACCGATTGGCGATACGTGCTCCGCGTCGTATCAGTTTTTTTGCGTTCGGACTTAAGCTTATACATATCATAAGCCGTTCCACAGTGTGCCAATTGTCTTTAATGCCTTCCTTTTTCATATAAATGTCGAGGGCTTCATCCACTTCTTCGGCTGCCTGACGCAATACAAGCTCCCGCAACGCGTTCAGATTGCCCTTTCGGAAGAAATTTTTGAGCGCCTGCGGGACCTTCTCCATATTGTACACGTCGCCGCGGCGAAGTCGGTTTTGGAGTGCGTCGGGAGTGAGGTCTACAACCACCACTTCATCGGCGTGCTGGAGGATTTTATCGGGTATCGTCTCATTAACCTTTATACCGGTTATCTGAAACATGACATCGTTCAGACTTTCAAGATGCTGAATATTCAGCGTTGAAATGACATTGATACCGCTCTGCAATATTTCCAGAACATCCTCATATCTTTTTTTGTTTTTCGAGCCTGGCACATTGGTGTGGGCAAGCTCATCAATCAAAACCGTCGTAGGATGGCGGCCGAGCACCGCCCCGACGTCAAGCTCTTCCAGTTCAACGCCATTGTATGCGATCTTTTTACGGGGCAATACCTGAAGATCACTTATTTGCTTATCGGTTTCTTCACGCCCATGGTTTTCGACGTAGCCAATCACGATGTCCTGCCCGTATTTCAGCCTTCTGTTCGCTTCATTCAGCATGGCATAGGTTTTGCCGACGCCGGGGGCGTAGCCAAGGAATATTTTAAGCGTGCCTCTGCCTTGCTGGTTACAGATATTCAATGCTTCTTCAGGTGTCAATCTTTTATCACTCATATGGTAAGCTTCCCTTGTTCTCAAAATAGTATAGCTCAATTATATCATTGAAATTTCACTTTGTACATATCGAAAGAAAACATGATTGCAATAGGACAATCAGATAACAGCGAGCCACCTGAGGTGGCTCGCTGTTATCTATCAATCGCATTGCAACAACAGACCAGAAGAACATTGCATGAAGATTCTGATCAACTGTAGTTTTATTTTAGCTTTTCACAATTATGTAGAACCATCTTTTTGCAACTTCAGCTGTAAAGATATATCTGCCGGTATAACCGCGCCTGCTTTTAAGATGACAACATCACCAGGGACAATATCTTCCACGCTGATATTTGATGGATTCCCGTCCCGTAGGGCATTTGTTTTTATTTTTACTACTTCCAGCAACCTGGCAACGGCATTATTGGCACCATATTCTTGCCAGAAACTTAAAAGGCCGCTGATCAGAACAATCGTTAAAATTATAAAGGCAGCAATTGTGTCATGAAGGAGCATCCTCAGAAACCATTTTATTCCACATGAGCATACAAGCCGATTTTTGAATTATGAATGTATAATCGTACAATTACATGGGGGTGCGGTTTTATCAAAACTTAAAAA
>Ga0209125_1001629_pt1 | contig 20054 bp, 1 predicted proteins | sample BarGraIncub1131A_FD_184503 | JGI IMG/M metagenome (GOLD analysis project Ga0209125, IMG submission 184503) | Arctic peat soil microbial communities from Barrow, Alaska - Barrow Graham LP Incubations 11-31A (SPAdes) (version 2) | ecosystem: Environmental > Terrestrial > Soil > Wetlands > Peat...
CGAACGTAATATTTTGTATCGGCTGTCAATCCGGTCATTCCACCGGAATAGCTACCTGTACCCTGACCTGAAACAACATGGTCACCGGTAATGGTCGGATCAGGAGAAGTACTCCAGCAGAAACCCCTTTCTGTGACCAGATCACCACCGTTATTGCTCACATTACCGGTACCTGTGGCTGTGATACCGCCAATATTAATGACATCGGTGGTAATAACAACCGGTAGCACCGGTGCAGAAGTTTTCAGACTGTCCAGGTTGCCATATGCCGTTCCGGCGCTGTTAATGGCATAAGCACGGACATAATATTTCGTGCTTCCCATAAGCCCGGTCAGGGTTACACCGTAAGATCCGGTACCACTTCCGTTGGTCACAGAATTATCGTCGGTTGTCGGATCAGGGTATATACTCCAGCAAACACCACGCGCAAAGACAGTATAATGTCCATCATCCAGAACATTCCCTCCGGATAATGCCGTAGTATTGGTAATTCCGATTGGAGTGGCAGTAGTTACGGTAGCAAAGGTTGCCGTAAATATACTGTCCTGGTTACCATATGCAATACCTGAGCTGTTTACGGCATATGCTCTCACATAGTATTTCATTCCCGGGGTCAGGCCGGCGATACTACTGATAAATGAACCCGTATTGTTACCGCTCAGTGCTTCCGATGTACTGGTTGCCAGGTCGGCAGTAGGGTATTTTAATACACTCCAGCAAACTCCTTTGGCCGTTATGTTATCATTTCCATCGGATAGAATATTACCCCCGGAAGTGGCTGCATATCCTGTTACTGTTGTAGGTGCAGCGGTTGTCAGATGAGCCAGTGAATTGGAAGAAGTAACCAGGCTGTCCAGGTTACCATATCCTACCCCGGTGTTATTCACGGCATAGGCCCTGACATAATACTTCGTTCCGGGAGTTAAACCATCTATGTAGCTGCTGAAAACTCCGGTGCCCAAACTACCCACAGGATCCGATGTTCTGGTAATCAGATCGGCTGTCGGATTCTTTGACAAGCTCCAACAAACTCCCACGGCAGAAATAACATCGTCTCCTGTATCGGTTATATTTCCACCACTGTAAGCAGTATATCCGGTAATTGAATTTGGCGTACCGGTGGTTAAAGTTGCCAGTGAAGGAGTCCTGAAACTCACTTCGGTGCTCAGGGCAGTACCGGCCGCGTTTATGGCATAGGATTGTGCGTAATAGATTGTATTACGCGTCAGACCAGTTAATTTCGTCACAAAGGAGCCTATGTCTGTAATATTCAGTGTCGTTGATGTGACATACGAATACGTTACCCTGTCGGTACTATAACGTATCCCGCAATTGGTAACTGGTGCGCCCCCATTGTTTTTGATCGTGAATACCCCGACTGCCCAGGTATTGCTGATATCTGTCATGCTGAATGTCGGAGGAAGTAATGTTGCCATAACAGCCGGTAACGTAGTGAACACCTGTAAATCACCGTTTGAACGGCCATAACTGTTTGTGGCATACGCGCGGACATAATAGGTTGTATTGCCTGAAAGACTATCCATCGTACCGGTAAATATGCCTATACCTGATCCGGCATACGACAAATTCCGGGCGTGAGTATCGTTGAGCGGATCACCTGTAACGCTCCACACAATCCCTTTTGAGATGATGGCAAAACCTCCATCATTCTGAACATCTCCACCGCCGGTTCCGGAAATGCTTGTAATATCTGTTACGGGAAGGGTAACAACCAAAGGTACATTTGGTGTAACCATAAAAGTAAGGTCATCACCGTATGCTATCCCGACATTATTTATGGCATAAGCCCTGAAATGATAGGTTACATTCGGTGTCAAACCGGCCAGTAATTTGTTAAAGAGTCCTAATCCACTTCCAACGCGTGCAATGCTGTTTGACGTGGTAGGGTTCAGGGCAGTACTCCAGCAAATACCCCTTTCTGTGACAACCGTTCCGCCATCACTCAATACATTTCCACCACATGTAGCCGTATTCAGGTACAGGGAAGAAGCAGCAATCGTTGCTACCTTTGCAATATCAGGCATGACCAGACTATCCAGGTTTCCGTAAGCCATTCCGGCATTGTTGTCAGCGTATGCCCGCACATAATAGGTTACACCCGGAAGTAATCCGTCAAAGGTGCTGGTAAAAGTTCCTGAGCCATCTCCTGTTACAGCATCACTGGTTCTGGTTGGAAGACTTACCGTTGGGTTTTTACCTGTACTCCAACAAATTCCCCTTGAACTAATGACAGTATATCCTGTATTTATAACATTTCCACCGCTTCGGGCCGTAAAGTTTCCAATAAAAACCGGATGAGTGGTGGTTAAAGTAGCAGGTGTGGATGTCCTGAAACTGGATTCAGTGCTTAGGGCTGTTCCCACCCTGTTAATTGCATATGCCTGTGCAAAATAAGTCATATTTTGTGCCAGACCTGTCAGTTGGACAGCAAAAGTTCCTATATCTGTTGCATTCAGGGTTTTAGAAGACACATACGTGTAATTTATCCTGTCGGTGGTATACCGTATTCCACGATCTGTAATAGGATCTCCCCCGTTGTTCACGATTAAAAATTCGCCAATGAATGAGGTACTGGTAACATCTTGAATATTGAAATCAGGAGGCAATATATTGGCAAGAACCGGTGGGAAAGTCTTAAAGATTTTTAAATCACCGTAAGCTTTTCCATAGGCATTTACAGCATACGCCCTGACATAATAGGTGGTGCTTCCCAATAGATTATCCATTTTCGTGGGGAAATACCCGACACCGGATCCGTCATTCGTTGTTATCTTTGAAGCAGGATATGCCAACGGATCACCTTCTGTACTCCACATAATACCCCGCAAAGTAATCGGAGCACCTCCACTGCTTTTTATATCGCCACCACTCACTCCGGACATGCTGGTAGTATCCTTTACAGGAAGCGTAATAATCATTGGAGCATCCGGAACGATCGTAAAGGTCAGGTCTTCCCCGTACGATATACCTACACTGTTTATGGCATACGCTCTGAAATGATAATTTACCGACGGCGTTAACCCTGTCAGAATACTGGTAAACAAGCCCAATCCGTCTCCTTCAGAAGTAGTACTGCCAGCTATGGTTGGATTGACAGTGGTATCCCAGCATATCCCGCGATCGGTCACTGCCGATCCTCCGTCACTCACAACATTGCCACCACAGGTTGCTGTTGTAAGATATAAGGTGGACGCATCGATCGTATGTACTTTTGCATAATCAGGCATAGCCACGCTGTCGAGGTTGCCATAGGCTGTTCCGGCAGAATTAATGGCATACGCCCTGACATAATAAGTCACACCGGGAGTCAGACCGGTCAGCACACTGTTATAACTGCCCGTTCCATCACCCGTTACGGTGTTGGAAGTTTTGGTTGCCAGATCAATTGCTGGATTTCTATCCGTACTCCAGCAAATGCCCTTTCCGGTGATGGTTGAAAATCCGGTACTTGAAATAACACCGCCACTTTGGGCAGTAAAGCTTCCTGTAATAACAGGTTTAATGGTAACTATACCCGCATAGGAAGCAGTAACGAAACTGGTTTCGCTCGAATAGCCCGTTCCTGCAGTGTTTTTGGCATACCCTTTCACATAATAGGTTGTCCCTTGTGATAAACCGGTCAACGTGGACATAAAGGTACCAATATCGGTAGGGGTGACAGTAGAAGATGAAATATACGTATAGTTTATCTGATCGGTACTAAAGCATACACCCCTTTCAGTAACAAGAGCTCCCCCGTTATTCAGAATAAGTGCAGTACCTGTTGCCGAGCTACCCGTTATACCGGTTATGCTGAGGATAGGGTTAAGTTCTGGTGGAACAGGTGCCGTTGTGGTAAATTGCACCAGATTTCCATAAGAAGTTCCGGCTGCATTTACCGCATACGCCCGGATATAATAGAGGGCGTTCCCAAGCAATCCATCCAGGGTGCTGGGGAAAAATCCAACGCCAGAGCCATCATCGGAACGAATATGTGACAGATCATTCAGCGGATCGGATACCGGACTCCATATAATCCCCCTTTTGGTGATCGGTGATCCACCATCAGAAGTAATATCCCCTCCGCTCTGAGCGGTAATACTTGATATTCCTGTTGCCTCCAGGGTAATAATGGTTGGCGGGGCAATCGAAGTGGTAAAGGTCAGGTCATCCCCGTATACAAGCCCCAGGCTGTTCAAAGCATATGCCCTGACGTGATAGGTTGTTTTAGGCAACAGGCCAGTCATTATACCGGTAAAAATACCTATACCCAAGCCTGCTGGATAAAGGCTGGTTTTTGAAGTCAGCAATGTATCGGGATCTGCATTCGGGCTCCAGCATATTCCGGTTAAAGTTACCGGAGAACCGCCGTTTGTAGTCACTTCGCCACCCCCTAAAGCCGTATATTCAGCGACAGAACTGGCAGGAGTGGTTTTCACAATGGCCTGGCAACTGATATCCTGCCACGATGCACCATCAAAATAACAAATGACCTTTGTAGTGGCATTGATGTAAAAAGCCCCGGCAGCTACATCCCGGGGCAATGGATTTATAGTTAATACCGGAAGCTTAAACGTTTTTACACCTATACCCGCTTCAAAACCTGCGCTTTGTGTAAACGATCCTGTCAGCATATCAACCATTTTGGTCCAGGTACTGCCGTTGTAAACCATTACGGCCTTGCTTACCGTTGAATAGTAAATGGTACCTGATGCCAATGGACCACCCGGCACGGAAGCAAAGGTAGGAAGGTATGGAATCCCGTTTTTAACAACAAAGAACTCCTGGGCACTTATGGCATTGATATGACCGGTACAAAGCGTTTCCCAGGACGACCCGGTATAGATCATCGGCTTTAAATCCGTGGTGCTGAAAACAAGCATTCCGGTCTGAGGAGAAGTAATTACTGCCGGATCAATCTGAGGAAGATGAGGTACTCCGTCTATAACCCTAAAATAATTCTGTCCTGTTACAGAGTTTAACCCTGCAATCAGAACATAAAATAAAATAAGGATTATATGAAGAGATCTTCTCAATACGTTATTAAAAAACTATGTGGCAAAACAATGTAGCAAATAATACAGCTGACATTTTTAAAAAATACAACTATAACAGTTCATTAAAAAAAGAATTGAAAGGTATTAAAAATAAAAGAAGAAACAATCAATATTATAATTTTTATAACAAAAACCCAATAAAAACATCAGTATCTCTCAAAATACATTTCAGCAAGGACAAACAGCCTAAAGCGCTGGTAATTAACAAATACTATTTACTACAGAACATGTGGTTTAAAGTGCTACTTCTGTTTTTCCTGATTTTTTATCTGATCACAAAGCTTACTCCATAAAAGCGTTAGAAAATCGATAAAATTTAATATTATTATCCGCAAAGTATCCTAATTTAAAATTTGTTCTACTGTGAAGCTTTCACTTTGTTGCTGTTATAGTGAAGGCTTCATGTGTACGTTTTAAATGGCACATTTAATCTATGCATATCCAACCTAAAGCCAACTGTTTCGATGAAATAAACCGGGTGGATATCCCGTTTTTTTGTTCATATTTCCATATTGGTGGGTAAAATAATCTTTATATCATGTCTACACTGAGATTTTATTGAGGGTGTAGAGAGGGTACAATGATACTTGAAAGAGCTAACCCTCATTCAACCCTCTCTGAACCCTCTCTGAACCCTCTCTGAACCCCCTTTGAACCTAAAACATTAACGGGAGCTAAAAAAGAGCTAAATATTGCACTTTTAACATTTTTTCATCATAAATTTAACTATAAAACACCCGATATGCATTGTCGTCATCCTTCTGAAATTTTATTCTTGGTATCGAATGTTGGAATTTTGGTTTCGTGGGTGGAACTGAAAAAATGAAAGAAACCGATTGGAATTCTGATTAGTCAGCATATGTCTGTTAGTCGACGGATAGAAATAAAGAATATTTGCTGCATATTACTCATTTCAATAAAAAAAAACAAACTTTGTATCTTAAATATGGTTATTCGGTACGTTTAATGTACACCATCGATACATTCTGATTTAAGGTACAATCAGCACATCCCGGATACATCGTACGGATGTGGCGTCAGCTTTGTTGTAATCGTTAACCGGATTTAAACCCGTCGAAGATGCATAGAACATGAAGGCATTATTGGTGTTGCCTGTATTCTGATTGCTTGATGAATAACGTATTTCCGACCCGCGATTAGTCAATGTCCCGGAAGCTGCAGAGAGGAATCCGGCTGCATGAATTTTAAGAATCGAACCGTAGGTTATGTTATAGTTGCCCCAGTTTCGGGGAGCAGCGGCGGCAATTGACCATTCGGAACTGGTAGGCAGTCGCCAACCCTGTCCAATCATAACAACACACGGGTCGTTGGCAACAGACCATGCGGCATTTTCTCCGTTACCAGTTGTCCATGAAGCGTTTGGCGTGCGGGTACTTCCGTCGTGCTTGTATCCTTTCAAACGGTTAAACTGGAAATACCAGCCAGCAGAAGCTTCCGAGCCATCAGTACCAGAGGCGGCCTGTTGATCTGCACCCAGGTTCTGCGCCAGCCAGCACATCTGTTTGTTGGTAACATTTGAGCCAACTACTGAATACGTGACGGTTTTTGATACCGGAGCACCGTTTAAACCTGCCACATGCACTACCGTAACAGGGTTGCATATTTTAATCTGGGTTGTTGTAAGACTATAGACAATACCTTGTGCATTGATGGCATATGCCCTGATGTAATAATTTTTAACTTCCAACAGTCCTGTAAGGGTGGTGGAGAAAGAGCCTATGCCTGTACCGCCATCCATTATTTTGTTATCACCAATAATGGGAGCTATGCCGGTGGTGTTCCATACAAATCCACGTTCGGTAACAGGGGTTCCTCCGTCGGTGCTGATATTTGACGTAGCTTCTGCCGAATTGGATGTAATGTTGGCTGCCGGCACCAACACGTTGCTGATGGCTGGAGCTGCTACAGCTGATATATCCAGCAGGCATCGTACTGATGTGGCATCTGCTTTGTTGTAATCGTTTACCGGATTTATTGTTGACGAAGAAGCATATAGCATGAAGGCATTATTGGTATTACCTGTATTTTGGCTACCTGATGAGTAACGGACTTCCGACCCGCGATTAATTATAGCTCCGGAAGCTGCAGCGAGGAAGCCTGCTGCATGAATTTTAAGTACTGAGCTGTATGTGCTGTTGTAACTACCCCAGTTTTGAGGTGATGCGTCAGCGGTAGACCATTCTGAGCTGGTGGGCAAGCGCCATCCGTTACCAAGTAAAAGAGTACAGGGGTCGTTGGCCGGCAACCAGTTGTTGGAATCTCCAATACCCGGAACCCATGAAGTGACCGGATAGCGTGAAGTGGTATACTGAAACCCTTGTGACCGGTTAAACTGGAAGTACCAACCGGAGGCATCTTCCGTGTTGTCGGTAGCCGAAACAGCCTGTACCGTTGCCCCGAGGTTCTGGGTAAGCCAGCATTTGGAAACTCCGCCTGATATGCTTGTATTAATGGAGTGGTAAGTTACGGTTTTAGTTACTGGCGCACCGTTCATTCCTTCCACGTGCATCACCGTGAACGTGGTGGGACATATCTTGAAGTTGCTGATGGCAGGGCTATAGGTTGTTCCTTTTGCATTGATGGCATAGGCACGGACATAATATACAGGTCCTTGAATCAGTCCGGCAATGATATCGGAGAATATTCCCATTCCGGTAGCAGGGTCAATAATCTTATTATCAGTAACAGTGGGTGCAATTCCGGTCGTATTCCATACCAGCCCGCGTTCGGTAAGGGCAGAACCTCCATCGGAGCTAACGGCCGCATTACCCACACCCGAGTTGGTGGTCATGGTAGTGGTAGGTATATCCACATTGCTGACGGTCGGAGTGGAAATTACCAATGTATCCCGAAGGCAGCGTACGGAGGTGGCATCCGCTTTGTTGTAATCATTTGCCGGATTTAAACCCAATGAAGTAGCATAGAACATAAAGGCATTATTGGTGTTGCCTGTATTCTGATTGCTTGTTGAGTAACGTATTTCCGTCCCGCGATTAGTCAATGTCCCGGAAGCAGCTAAGAGTAATCCGGCTGCATGTATTTTAAGTACCGAACCGTAGGTAATGTTGTAGTTGCTCCAGTTTCGGGGAGCAGCAGCAGCAATTGACCATTCGGAACTGGTTGGCAGGCGCCATCCCTGTCCAATCATAGCAACACACGGGTCGTTGGCAGTTGTCCAGGCTGCATTTTCTCCGTTAGCGATAGGCCAGGCGTAAGCGTTTGGTGTGCGGATTGTTCCTGAAGTGGCATATCCCTGTCCTCGGTTAAACTGGAAGTACCAGCCGGCGGCAGCATCAGAGCCGTCGTTACCTGAGGTAGCCTGTTGTTCTGCTCCCAGGTTTTGTGCCAGCCAACACATCAGTTTGTTGGTCACATTGGCACTTACAACAGGATAGGTTATAGTCCTGGATAGAGGTGCACCTGCAGAACCCGCCACGTGCGTTACCGTAACGGGGTTACATATTTTAATCTGGGTTGTTGAAAGACTATAGACAATACCTTGTGCATTGATGGCATATGCCCTGATGTAATAATTTTTAACTTCCAACAGTCCTGTCAGGGTGGTAGAGAACGAGCCTATGCCTGTGCTGATATCCACAATTTTGTTGTCGGCAATAGTTGGAGCAGCGCCGGTAGTATTCCATACAAATCCGCGTTCGGTAATCGTTGTACCCCCGTCTGTGCTAATATTTGCTGTAGCTTCTGCCGAATTGGATGTAATGTTGCCTGCCGGCACCAGCACATTACTGATGGCAGGAGTTGCAACAGCTGATATTTCCAGCAGGCATCGTACAGGAGTGGCATAAGCTTTATTCTGCTCTTCCGCGGGGTTGATGCCGGTATTGATACGTAATTCGTAGGCATTATTGGTATTTCCCGGATTTTGGGTACTTGACCAGTACATTCCATCCGACCCACGGTTACTAGAATTTCCAGTATCATAATTAAGCCATCCAGCTGCATGGATTTTAAGTTCCGAACTATAGGTGCTGTTGTAACTACCCCAGTTTTGAGGCGATGCGTCAGCGGTAGACCATTCGGAGCTGGTGGGCAAACGCCATCCGTTACCAAGTAAAAGAGTACATGGGTCGTTGGCCGGCAACCAGTTGTTGGAATCTCCAATGCCCGGAACCCAGGAAGTGACCGGATAACGCGAAGTAGTATACTGATACCCTTGCGAACGGTTAAACTGGAAGTACCAACCGGAGGCGTCTTCCGTGTTGTCGGTAGCCGAAACAGCCTGTACCTTTGCCCCGAGGTTTTGGGTGAGCCAGCATTTGGAAACTCCGCCCGATATATAGGTGCTGATGGAGTGGTAAATCACCGTTTTGGTAACCGGTGCACCGTTCATTCCTTCCACGTGCATCACCGTGAACGAGGTGGGACATATCTTGAAGTTGCTGATGGCAGGGCTATAGGTTGTTCCTTTTGCATTGATGGCATAGGCACGGACATAATAAACAGGTCCCTGTATCAGTCCGGCAATGATATCGGAGAACGTTCCCATTCCGGCTACAGCATCAATAATCTTATGATCGGTAACAGTGGGGGCCGTTCCGGTCGTATTCCATACCAGCCCGCGTTCGGTAAGTGCAGATCCGCCATCGGAGCTAACGGCGGTATTGCCCACGGCTGAGTTGGAGGTCATGGTAGCGGTGGGAATATCAACATTGCTGACAGTCGGAGTGGAGAATACCAATGTATCACGCAGACATCGTACGGAGGTGGCGTCAGCTTTGTTGTATTCGTTTGCCGGGTTTAAACCTGTTAAGGAAGCATAGAACATGAAGGCATTATTAGTGTTGCCTGTATTCTGGTTGCTTGTTGAGTAACGTATTTCCGACCCACGATTAGTCAATGTCCCGGAAGCTGCAGAGAGGAATCCGGCTGCATGTATCTTAAGTACCGAATTGAAGGTAATGTTGTAGTTGCCCCAGTTTCGGGGAGCAGCAGCTGCAATTGACCATTCGGAACTGGTTGGCAGGCGCCATCCCTGTCCAATCATAACAACACATGGGTCGTTGGCAATTGTCCAGGCTGCATTCTCTCCGTTAGCGATTGGCCAGGCGTAAGCGTTTGGTGTGCGGGTAGTACCTGAAGTGGCATATCCCTGCCCACGATTAAACTGGAAGTACCAGCCGGCAGCAGCATCAGAACCGTCGTTACCTGAGACAGCCTGTTGTTCTGCTCCCAGGTTTTGAGCCAGCCAACACATCAGTTTGTTGGAAACATTGGCACTTACAACAGGATAGGTTATAGTCCTGGATAGAGGTGCACCTGCAGAACCCGCCACGTGCGTTACAGTAACAGGGTTACATATTTTAATCTGTGTTGTTGAAAGACTATAGACAATACCTTGTGCATTGATGGCATAGGCTCTGATGTAATAGTTTTTATTTTCCGTCAATCCTGTGAGGGTAGTGGAGAACGAGCCTATGCCTGTAACGCTATCCAGAATTTTGATGTCGGTAATGGTGGGAGTTGTGCCGGTAGTATTCCATACAAATCCGCGTTCAGTAACAGGGGTCCCACCGTCGGCACTGATATAAGCAGTTGCCAATGCCGAATTGGATGTAATGGTGGCTGCCGGTACCAGTACGTTGCTGATAGCAGGAGTTGCAGCAGCCGATATATCCAGCAGGCATCGTACAGGAGTGGCGTAAGCTTTGTTCTGCTCTTCAGCGGAATTCAGGCCTGCGTTGATACGTAACTCGAATGCATTATTCGTATTTCCAGGATTTTGAGTACTTGACCAGTACATTCCATCCAACCCGCGGCTACTAGAATTTCCAGTATCATAATTGAGCCATCCTGCTGCATGGATTTTAAGTACCGAACTAAAGGTACTTGTGTAACTACCCCAGTTTTGAGGCGATGTTGCGGCGATTTGCCATTCCGATTTGAGCGGCAAGCGCCATCCGTTACCAAGTAAAAGAGTACATGGGTCGTTGGCCGGCAACCAGTTGTTGGAATCTCCAATGCCTGGAACCCAGGAAGTGACCGGATAGCGTGAAGTGGTATACTGGTATCCTTGTGACCGGTTAAACTGGAAATACCAACCGGAGGATGCTTCGGTGTTGTCATTGGCAGAAGCTGCCTGTACCGTCGCCCCGAGGTTCTGGGTGAGCCAGCATTTGGAAACTCCACCTGATATAAAAGTGCTGATAGAATGGTAAATTACCGTTTTGGTAACAGGTGCACCGTTCATACCTTCCACGTGCATCACCGTGAACGCTGTAGGGCATATCTTGAAGTTACTGATCGCAGGGCTATAGGTTATTCCTTTTGCATTAATGGCATAGGCCCGAACGTAATAAACAGGTCCTTGTATCAGTCCGGTAATGGAATCAGAGAATGTTCCCATTCCGGCTACAGCGTCAATTATCTTATGATCAGCAATAGTGGGCGCCGATCCTGTCGTATTCCATACCAGCCCGCGTTCGGTAAGGGCAGAGCCACCATCGGAACTAACGGCGGCATAGCCTACACCCGAGCTGGAAGTCATGGTAGCGGTGGGTATATCCACGTTACTGACAGTCGGAGTGGAAATTACCATCGTATCACGCAGACATCGTACGGAGGTGGCGTCAGCTTTGTTGTACTCGTTTGCCGGGTTTAAACCAGTTAAAGAAGCATAGAACATGAAGGCATTATTGGTATTTCCTGTATTCTGGTTGCTTGTTGAGTAACGTATTTCCGACCCGCGATTTGTCAACGTTCCGGTAGCTGCAGAAAGAAAACCGGCTGCATGTATCTTAAGTACCGAACTGTAGGTAATGTTGTAGTTGCTCCAGTTTCGGGGAGCAGCTGCTGCGGTTGACCATTCGGAGCTGGTTGGCAGGCGCCATCCCTGTCCAATCATAACAACACACGGGTCGTTGGCAGTCGTCCAGGCTGCATTTTCTCCGTTTGCAGCTGTCCATGCGAAAGCGTTTGGCGTGCGGGTAGTACCTGAAGTGGCATATCCCTGCCCACGATTAAACTGGAAGTACCAGCCGGCGGCAGCATCCAACCCATCATTACCCGAGGCAGCCTGTTGTTCAGCACCCAGATTTTGAGCCAGCCAGCACATCAATTTATTGGAAACATTGGCACTTACAACAGGATAGGTTATAGTCCTGGATACAGGTGAACCTGCTGAACCTGCTACGTGCGTTACAGTTACAGGATTACATACTTTGATCTGGGTCGTTGAAAGACTGTATACAATACCTTGTGCATTGATGGCATATGCCCTGATGTAATAATTTTTAACTTCCAACAGTCCTGTGAGGGTGGTGGAGAAAGAGCCTATGCCTGTGCTGACATCGACAATTTTATTGTCGGCAATAGTTGGAACTGCGCCGGTGGTATTCCATACAAATCCGCGTTCGGTAACCGGGGTTCCTCCGTCGGCACTGATATTAGCTGAAGCTAATGCCGAATTGAAAGTAATGGTAGCTGTCGGTACCAGCACATTGCTGATAGCAGGAGTTGCAGCAGCCGATATATCCAGCAGGCATCGTACAGGAGTGGCGTAAGCTTTGTTCTGCTCTTCCGCGGAATTCAGCCCTGAGTTGATACGTAATTCGTAGGCATTATTGGTGTTTCCCGGATTTTGGGTACTTGACCAGTACATTCCATCCGACCCGCGACTACTGAAATTTCCAGTATCATAATTGAGCCATCCTGCTGCATGAATTTTAAGTACCGAACTAAAGGTACTTGTGTAGCTGCCCCAGTTTTGTGGGGATGTTGCGGCGATTTGCCATTCCGATTTGAGCGGCAAGCGCCATCCGTTCCCGAGCAAAAGGGTGCAGGGGTCGTTGGCCGGCAACCAGTTGTTGGAATCTCCAATGCCCGGAACCCAGGAAGTGACCGGATAGCGTGAAGTGGTATACTGAAACCCTTGTGACCGGTTAAACTGGAAGTACCAACCGGAAGCGTCTTCCGAGTTATCGGTTGCCGAAACAGCCTGTACCGTTGCCCCGAGGTTCTGGGTTAGCCAGCATTTGGAAACTCCGCCCGATATATAAGTGCTGATGGAGTGGTAAATCACCGTTTTAGTAACCGGGGCACCGTTCATTCCTTCCACGTGCATCACCGTGAACGAGGTAGGGCATATCTTGAAGTTGCTGATGGCAGGGCTATAGGTTATTCCTTTTGCATTAATGGCATAGGCCCGAACATAATATATAGGTCCTTGTATCAGTCCGGCAATGATATCGGAGAACGTTCCCATTCCGGCTACAGCATCAATAATCTTATGATCAGCAATAGTGGGGGCCGTTCCGGTTGTATTCCAAACCAGCCCGCGTTCGGTAAGTGCGGAACCGCCATCGGAGCTAACGGCAGCATAGCCCACGGCTGAGTTGGATGTCATGGTAGCGGTGGGTATATCCACGTTACTGACAGTCGGAGTGGAAATAACCATTGTATCACGCAGACACCGTACGGAAGTGGCATCAGCTTTGTTGTACTCGTTTACAGGATTTAGACCTATCGAAGTAGCATAGAACATGAAGGCATTATTAGTATTGCCTGTATTCTGGTTGCTCGATGAATAACGTATTTCCGACCCGCGATTAGTCAATGTCCCGGAAACTGCAGAAAGGAATCCGGCTGCATGTATCTTAAGTACCGAACTGTAGGTAATATTGTAGTTGCTCCAGTTTCGGGGAGCAGCAGCGGCGGTTGACCATTCGGAACTGGTTGGCAGGCGCCATCCCTGTCCAATCATAACAACACACGGGTCGTTGGCAGTCGTCCAGGCTGCATTTTCTCCGTTTGCAGCTGTCCATGCGAAAGCGTTAGGTGTGCGGGTAGTACCTGAAGTGGCATATCCCTGTCCACGGTTAAACTGGAAGTACCAGCCGGCGGCAGCATCGGATCCGTCGTTACCCGAGGCGGCCTGTTGTTCAGCACCCAGGTTTTGAGCCAGCCAGCACATCAGTTTGTTGGAAACATTGGCACTTACAACAGGATAGGTTATAGTCCTGGATAGAGGTGAACCTGCAGAACCCGCTACGTGCGTTACAGTTACAGGGTTACATACTTTAATCTGGGTAGTTGAAAGGCTGTATACAATACCTTGTGCATTGATGGCGTATGCCCTTATGTAATAGTTTTTAATTTCGATCAATCCTGTGAGGGTGGTGGAGAATGAGCCTATGCCTGTGCTGCTATCCATTGATTTATTGTCGGCAATGGTGGGAGCTGCGCCGGTGGTATTCCATACAAATCCGCGTTCGGTAACGGGGGTTCCACCGTCGGCACTTATATTAGCGGTAGCCACTGCTGAATTGGATGTGATGGTGATTGCCGGTACCAACACATTGCTGACAGCAGGAGTTGAAACTGCTGATATATCAAGCAGGCAACGTACGGATATGGCATCTGCCTTGTTGTATTCATTTACCGGATTTATAGTCGTCGAGGAAGCATATAGCATGAAAGCATTATTGGTGTTACCTGTATTTTGGTTGCTTGACGCGTAACGTACTTCCGACCCGCGATTAGTCGAAGCTCCGGCAGCTGCAGTGAGGAAGCCTGCTGCATGAATTTTAAGTACCGAACTGTACGTGCTGTTGTAATTACCCCAGTTTTGAGGCGATGCATTAGCGGTAGACCATTCAGAGTTAGTCGGCAAGCGCCATCCGTTACCGATCAACAGGGAGCATGGATCGTTGGCCGGCAACCAGTTGCTGGATTCACCGATTCCCGGGATCCAGGATGTGACCGGATAACGCGAAGAGGTAAACTGGTATCCTTGCGAACGGTTAAACTGGAAGTACCAACCGGCAGCGTCTTCGGTCATATCGGTAGCCGAAACAGCTTGTATGGCTGCCCCGAGATTCTGAGTAAGCCAGCATTTGGAAATTCCACTTGTCATATAGGTGCTGATGGAGTGGTAAATCACCGTTTTGGTAACCGGTGCACCGTTCATACCTTCCACGTGCATCACCGTGAATGAGGTAGGGCATATCTTGAAGTTGCTGATCGCAGGACTGTAAGCTGTTCCTTTAGCATTCACAGCATAAGCGCGAACATAATAAACAGGTCCTTGTTTCAGTCCGGTGATGGAATCGGAGAATGTTCCCATTCCGGCTACACCATCAATAATCTTATTATCGGTAACAGTAGGTGCCGTTCCGGTCGTATTCCATACCAGCCCGCGTTCGGTGACTGCGGAACTCCCATCGGAGCTAACGGCGGCATTGCCCACAGCTGAGTTGGAGGTCATGGTAGCTGTTGGTATATCCACGTTACTGACAGTCGGAGTGGAAATTACCAATGTATCGCGGATACACCTTACGGAGGTGGCGTCTGCTTTGACATATTCATTTACCGGATTTAAACCCGATGAGGAAGCATAGAACATAAAGGCATTATTGGTATTACCTGTATTCTGGTTGCTTGATGAGTATCGTACTTCCGATCCGCGATTTATCAAACCTCCGCCAGCTGCGGCAAGGAAGCCTGCAGCATGTATTTTAAGCACTGAGTTGTAAGTAGTGGAATAGTTGGTCCAACCAAGAGTATTTTTGGCAGTTGTCCACTCTGTGCTGGTGGGCAAACGCCAACCGCCACTCAGGAGGTTCGAACAGGGGTCGTTAGTAGCCGACCAACCGGAGTTTTCGCCGTTAGCGGTTGCCCATGCATAAGCATTTGGCGTACGGGTTGTTCCATCATGTTTGTAGCCTTGCCCACGGTTAAACTGGAAGTACCAGCCGGCGGCAGCATCAGATCCGTCAGTTGCCGAAACAGCCTGTTTGTCAGATCCGAGGTTTTGCGCCAACCAACACATCAGTTTGTTGGTAACATTGGTGCTAACCACCGAATAAGTAACGGCTTTTGATACCGGAGCTCCGTTGGAACCTGCCACATGCACTACCTTCACAGGATTACATATTTTAAAGCTATATACATTTGGGCTATAGGTGGTACCGGCTGTATTGGTGGCGAAAGCCCTGATATTATAGGTAAATCCGTCCTTTAAACCACTTATGATACTCACAAAATTTCCAACTCCCGTTCCACTAATCATTACATTATCTGTAATGGTTGGTAGATTTTGAGTGCCCCAGCATATTCCTCTGGCTGTAACCGGTGCACCTCCATCAGGAGTAACCGTAGCGGATCCGATAATACTGTCAGCAAGTTGGACAACTGTTATAGGACTTACAGATGGAGGAGAAACGACCAGGTTATCACGAAGGCAACGAAGAGACCTGGCTACTCCCGACTTAGTTGTACTTACGACCTGGCTAATACCGGTGGCTGCACTAAATTCAAGATCGGAGGCAGTTGTTACGGCTGTTTGCATGCTGCTCCAGTAATATCCGAAAATTCCCCGATCAGCAATTGCTGCCGTCTTTATCTGTCCGCCATAGTGTAATTTTAGTTCAGATGCAAAGGCATTCTTACTACCCCAGCCGCCGTTGGTTACAGCGGTAGACCATTCCGTGGAAGTAGGGATACGCCATCCGGCACTCAACAATATGTTACATGGATCGGTGGCTGCTGTCCAGTTTACGCTTTCGCTTATTGCCGTGGAAACCCAGCCCACAGAAGGAGTTAATATTGCTCCGTTAGCCTTGAATCCCTGGATTCTGTTGAACTGCCAGTACCATCCCGCAGCTGCATTTGTTGTATCATTGGCTGCATTGGCAGGCCTGTCAGATCCCAGGTTTTGGGTTAACCAGCAACGGGCAGCCCCTGAGAGCGTACTATTTACTGAATGATAGGTAACAGTTTTTGTAACAGGAGAACCATTAAACAGAACACTGTGTAAAATATCAAAAGCTGAAGGGCAGATATTAAATGTAGTTGTCTGTGAACTATATCCCAACCCTATTTTATTTGTTGCATAAGCCCGGACATAATAAGTCGGTCCCTGATTAAGTCCTGTAATAAGGCCATTAAAGGTTGTATCTGTTAAATTAGCCGGGATGTAATTATCATTAACAGTCGGATTTCCAGTAGTATTCCAGCAAATTCCACGTGTTAAGACTACCGAACCACCATCAACGATAATTTTAGCAGAACCTACAGCTGTTGTATCGGTAGTGGTTGAAATAATAACATTGCTCAAAGTTGGAGGCATTTTTACTATTCCCTCACGCAAACAACGCACCGAGAAACCATACGCCTTATCATTGCTGATGACTGCACTTGACCCAGCTGCAAATTGAAGATCATAACCAAAAGTAGTAGAGGCTCTGGTGTTGCTCCAGTAATTACCTTGTGTTCCACGACCGGCAGTTGTACCATTACTTAAAGCCAGGTAGCCGGCATTATGCAGTTTCAGTTCGGAGTTATAAGCATCCGTATGGGTTGTCCATGTTTGCGGAGCATTATTAACGTTCGTCCATTCGATACTGGTTGGTAAACGCCAGTCGGCTCCAAGCATAATGGCACAGGGGTCATTGATGGCAGTCCAGTCAGCCGCTTCATTAAAACCGGTTATCCAGGCATTAGGAGTTGTTGCCCCGCTGTTCTTATACCCAAGCGAATGGTTGAACTGGAAATACCACCCACCCGAAGCTTCAGTGGCATCAACAGCCGAAGTAGCCTGACGATCGGCTCCCAGGTTCTGGGCAAGCCAGCACTTAGCTGACCCTGACCGGTAGCTTCCAATGGCATGGTAGGTCACGCTCTTGGTAACGGGGGCGCCTCTGAAACCAAGTGTATGCTGAATATTGAAGGTGTCGGGACAGATACTTGTCAGGATAGCACTGAATCCGCTGCCTTCACTGTAGGATGTTCCGGCACTGTTGGTAGCATAAGCACGGACATAGAATTTTGGTCCTTCAGAAAGTCCGGTAATGGTGCCACCAAAGTTCCCTGTACCACCCGTGCCGTTCGTAACAGAATTATCTGACAGCGTTGGATTCCCTGTTACATTCCAGCAGAATCCACGTGCAGTAACCGGTGCACCACCGTCTGAACCAATAGCTGATGTAGCATCAGCCGTTGTTCCGGTCATCGATGAGATACTGATTGACACCGCACCCACTGATGGCTGAGATACAACTATGGTATCACGCAAACAGCGTATTGAAAATCCATATAGCGATTTACTGTGTAAATTATAGGTCACACTACCGGCCGTACTGAAATACATGCTATATCCGGTGGTAGCTGCACTTTGTGTGTTACTCCAATAAATACCATAAGAAACACCACGTTTATTTATAAAAGAACCATTTTCCAGGTTTCCGGCCATATGCATTTTCAATGGTGAATCGTATGCCATTGCAGTTGCTAAATTACCGTTAGCAATGACATTCACCCAATCTGTATTGGTCGGGATACGCCAGCCATTTCCAAGCATACGGGCACATGGATCATTGGTTGGTGTCCAGTTGCTTGATTCACTAATGCTGATCCAGGAAGTAGCCGGTGTACGAATGATTCCGTCATTTTTAAATCCCTGTATCCGGTTAAACTGCCAGTACCAGCCTCCGGATGCTTCGGTAGCATCCGTATTTGAAGTTGCTATCGAATCGGCACCCAGGTTCTGTGTCAGCCAACAAACCGCTTTGCCGGAAAGCATGCTGCTTACGGAATGATATGCCACCTTTTTGCTAACCGGGGCACCATCAATGCCTTCGATATGCTGAACTGTAAATACCGGGGGACAAACCCTGAAACTGGTAACATCCGTACTGTAAGCAAGGCCAATTGCATTCAGGGCATAACCCCTCACATAATAGGTTGGTCCTTCAACTAAACCGGTAATGGTGCTGGTAAAGTTCCCAACATCCACACCATTTGCTATCTTATGGTCGGAGATGGTTGGATTGCCGGTTGTGTTCCAACAGAAGCCACGTTCCGTTACTGCTGAGCCACCATCAGGGGTTACAATAGCAGAAATATCTGCAGAGGTTAAAGTCATGCCTGAGAAAGTAACATTACTCACCGATGCAGTGGAAACAACGATCGTATCCCTCAGACAACGCAGGGAGAAGCCATACGTTTTTGCATTAAAGATCACTGCACTGGCTGCTGACTGAATCTGAAGATCGTAAGCTGTTGTCAGCGCAGAGCTCGTACTTCCCCAATAATTTCCCTGGGTACCCGGAGAAGACAGAACACCGGTGGCATTATTCAGGTTTCCGGCATTATGCAGTTTCAACGGAGAAGAAAAGGCATCATTGTATGTGGACCAGTTTTGAGGAGCTCCATCAACAGTGGTCCATTCAATGGACGTTGGAATACGCCAGCCGCCGCCCAGCATACGGTTACACGGATCGGTTTCAGGCATCCAGTTGGCCGGTTCTGAAATAGTGGCTATCCAGGTACTGGATGGCATCCTGCCTGTACCATACTGATATCCTTTCATTCGGTTAAATTGCCAGTACCAGCCGGCTGAAGGTTCGGTGGCATCGGTAACTGCAGTTGCCTGATGATCGGCACCCAGGTTCTGGGTAATCCAGCAACGGGCTGCACCGGAATAGGTACTGCTCACCGCGTGATAAACAACCGTTTTGGATACAGGAGCACCGTTGAGTCCTTCCACATGTTGTACCGTAAAAACGGAAGGGCACACTTTAAAGGCTGTTACTATCGGACTAAAGGTTGTGCCTTCACTGTTGGTGGCATAGGCTCCGATATAGTACGTGATTCCTTCGGAAAGACCACGAATGGTATCGGTAAAAATACCGGTGCCCGCTCCCATTGGAATTGGATTGTCTGTTATCAGAGGAATCCCTGTGGTATTCCAGTAAAATCCCCTGGAAGTTACGGCCGATCCTCCATCCGGAGTCACGGCAGCAATGACTACGGCAGTGGTTTTTGTCATAGTCGACAGGGACACATTGCTTACCGTTGGTTTTGCAATGGTTATGGAGTCCCTCAGGCAACGAAGTGAAAAACCATAGGTAGCCTTATCATTACTCTGAAGAGTACTGATCGTACTGTTAAAACCTAAGTTACCTCCATTGGTTGCACTGATTTGGGTGCCTGTCCAGAATTCACCGGTAGTACCTCTTG
>Ga0209125_1001630_pt1 | contig 20039 bp, 18 predicted proteins | sample BarGraIncub1131A_FD_184503 | JGI IMG/M metagenome (GOLD analysis project Ga0209125, IMG submission 184503) | Arctic peat soil microbial communities from Barrow, Alaska - Barrow Graham LP Incubations 11-31A (SPAdes) (version 2) | ecosystem: Environmental > Terrestrial > Soil > Wetlands > Peat...
ATTTTATCATTGGCATCTTCGCTGTAAAGAGCTTTGGCTCTTTCATCACGGATATCAACGTCCATTTTAGTTTTTGCCGATACGATCGGTTGACCACCACCGTTAACACAACCGCCTGGGCATCCCATTAATTCAATGAAATGGGTATCAGCTAATTCGCCAGCTTTTAATTGTTCCATAACGGTTTCAATATTGCTTCCGCCGTGGGCAATGACAACTTTAACAGCTAAGTCTGGGGTTACGTCAACCGTTGCAGTTTTGATTCCTTCAACACCACGAACGCCGACATAGTCAATTTCTTGAATATCTTTTTTGTTCAGGAGGTCTGCCAGAGTTCTGACTGCCGCTTCCATAACACCACCGGTTGCGCCGAAGATAACGGCTGCGCCTGTGTAATCGCCATAGTAAGGGTCAAATTCTTCTTCTGGAAGTTTGTCAAAGACCAGTCGTGCTTCTTTAATCATACGGGCAAGTTCTCGGGTTGTGATAGAAATATCAACATCCTGATTACCGTCAACGTTTAATTCCGGACGCTGTACTTCGTATTTTTTAGCGACACAAGGCATTACTGAAACAACCACCATGTCTTTAGGGTCGATGCCATTGGTTTCTGCATAATGGCTTTTTATTAATGCACCGGTCATGTTTTGTGGTGATTTACAGCTTGACAGATGTGGAATTGCTTCTGGATAATAGGTTTCGATGTATTTAATCCAGCCTGGTGAACAGGATGTGATCATCGGCAGAACGCCGCCATTGGTTACACGATCAAGGAGCTCTGTTCCTTCTTCCATAATGGTAACATCTGCGCCGAAACCGGTATCGAATATTTTATCAAAACCAAGACGTCTCAGGGCTGCAGCCATTTTACCGGTCACTGCGGTTCCCATGGGATATCCGAATTCTTCGCCTAAAGCGGCTCTTACTGCCGGTGCAGCTTGAACGAATACGGTTTTTGTTTTGTCTTCAAGAGCATCCCAAACGCGTTGGATGTCTGATTTTTCCATTAATGCCCCGACTGGACAGTTAATAATACATTGACCACAGTTGATACAACCAACATCTGCTAAAGATTTGTTGAAAACCGGTTGAACCTGTGAAGTAAAGCCACGGCCAACGCTTCCGAGAACAGCAACATTTTGTACGGTTGCACAAACAGCGACGCATCTTTTACAAAGAATACATTTGCTTTCATCTCTTACTACGGATGTGGATTTATCATCAATTAATTTTCCTGATTTTTCGCCTTCAAAAGGTATGTCGGAAACTCCGATTTCTTTTGCTAAAGTTTGCAGTTCGCAGTTTTCGCTGCGGACACAGGTGGTACATTCACGGTTATGGTTTGAAAGAATCAGTTCTAAATTAACTTTTCTTGCTTTACGAACCTTAGGTGAATTTGTTAATACTTCAATGCCGTTGGCAACTGGGTAAACACACGCTGCCTGAAGAGCTCTGGCTCCAGCAATTTCAACCAAACACATACGACAAGCACCAATTTCATTGATCCCTTTTAGGTAACAAAGGGTTGGGATATCAATATCATTTAATTTAGCCGCTTCAAGAACAGTTGTTCCTTCAGGTACAGTTAATTCCATGCCATTTATTTTAAAAGTTACGTCTTTCATATCTATTACCACTCTCCTAACTTAAGCTCTTGAAATGGAGCCAAATGGACAGGCTTCAATACAGGAACCACATTTAATACATTTTGCAAGATCAATGCTAAACGGTTTTTTCTTTTCTCCGGAAATAGCATCCACTGGACATTTTTTAGCGCAAATACCACAACCTTTACAGGTCTCTTCATCGATTGTATAATCTAAAAGATGTTTACAAACTCCTGCCGGACATTTTTTATCGTTGATATGTGCTTCATATTCATCTCTAAAGTAATGAATGGTTGAAAGTACAGGGTTTGGAGCAGTTTGTCCAAGACCACAAAGAGCTGAAGCTTTAATACCTTCGGCCAGTTCCTGTAATCGTTCGATATCTCCTTTAATCCCTTTTCCGTCACAGATACGTTCAAGAATTTCAAGCATTCTTTTGGTACCAATACGACATGGTGGGCATTTACCGCAGGACTCATCCTGGGTGAAATCAAGGAAGAAACGAGCGACATCGACCATACAGTTGTCTTCATCCATAACGATGAGACCACCGGAACCCATCATAGAGCCAATGGCGATGAGGTTATCGTAATCAATTTTTGTATCGAGTAATGCTGCTGGAATACATCCACCTGAAGGACCACCGGTTTGAGCGGCTTTAAAAGCACGTCCGTTGGGAATCCCGCCGCCGATTTCATAGACAATTTCTCTCAGGGTTGTGCCCATGGGAATTTCTAATAAACCGGTATTGTTGATTTTTCCACCTAAAGCAAATACTTTAGTACCTTTTGATTTTTCAGTTCCTACGGAAGCAAACCATTCAGCGCCCTTAAGGATAATCGCGGTAATGTTGGCATAGGTTTCAACGTTATTAAGAACCGTTGGTTTTCCGAAAAGACCTTTGTTAGCTGGGAATGGCGGACGTGGACGCGGTTCCCCACGTTTACCTTCGATAGAGTTCATTAGAGCAGTTTCTTCGCCGCAAACAAATGCGCCGGCGCCTAAACGAATTTCTAAATCGAATGAGAAATCTGTATCAAAAATGTTATTTCCTAACAGACCGTAATCTTTTGCCTGATCAATGGCAATCTGAAGACGTTTTACTGCGATTGGATACTCAGCACGTACATAAACGTAACCTTTTGAGGAACCAATAGCATAGGCTGCAATGGCCATGGCTTCGATTAATGAATGTGGATCACCTTCTAATACGGAACGATCCATGAATGCTCCGGGATCTCCTTCATCAGCGTTACAGACAACATATTTTACGCCGTCTTCGGAAACTGCATCATGTGCAAATTGCCATTTCAAGCCGGTTGGGAAGCCTCCGCCCCCACGACCACGAAGTCCGGACGCCTTAATTTCGTTAATAACATCTTGTGGGCTCATCGTTAATAGTACTTTTTCAATGGCTGTGTAACCACCGAAACCTAGGTATTCATCAATGTCTTCGGGATTAATAACACCACAATTTTTTAATGCAATACGTTTTTGTTTCTTAAAGAAGCCAAGTTCATTAATAGACAGTGGATGATGTCCATCACCTTTTTCGGTGTAAATAAGTCGATCCAGTGGACGACCTTTGACAAGATGTTCTTCTACCAATTCTTGAATATCAGCAGCTTCAACACGGCTGTAGAAGGTACCTTCTGGGTATACGATTACCACTGGTCCTAGTTCACACAAGCCAAAGCAACCGGTTACAACAACATCAATTTCATCAATTATATCGTGTTTTACTAACTCTTTTTTTAATTCTTTTGCCAAATTCATGGAACCAGAGGAAGTACATCCTGTGCCACCACAAATCAGTATCTGGGAACGCTTATATGCCATCTGTTCTTCTCCTCCTCAATTAACCCTTAACATTAGGATCGATGATTTTACCATCAACCACAGTCATGGTATATTCTTCAACAACTTTACCTAATGCTAAGTGTTCGTCAACGACCTTGGTAACCTTTTCTGGTGTCATATGCACGTAGGTTACTTTTTCGCCTTTTGCATTGTATACTTCAACAATTGGTTCAAGGCGACAGGAACCGATACAACCGGTTTGAGCTACAGTAACATCTACTAAGCCTTTGGCATCTACTTCTTCCATGAGTTTAATCATGACCGGACGGGCGCCGGATGCGATGCCGCAGGTTGCCATTCCGACAACAACACGATAGCCATCTTTGCCATGTCGTAATTGTATTTCGTCAATTTTTTTCTCACGAATCGCTTTTAATTCAGCTAGGGACTTTGCCATATTATTCTTCCTCCATTATTTCTTCGAGACCTTCTTTAACAAATTCCCGTATCCAGTTAAGAATATCGAGTTCGTTAAGAGATGTAACTCTCAGGGTCTCCTTTATTTCGCGTGTATCCATCATAAATTTTTGTTGATTGTAATAATGTTCATAAAAAAGATCAGCCTCTCCAAAGGACATCACCATGGTAACAATCGTATCCGCCATGTTCCCGAGAGGGGCACGGTCGATATGATCCCTTCTGAAACTCCCGGTCACCTTTGTTCCGACTCCAACAACCGAGGTAATCTCGAAAAAGCCATCGCAGCCTTCTGCTGCCGCTTTAAATAAAGATAATCCCAACCCGACTTTTCGGGTGGTTCTAGACGTGACAAAAGGATCGGTAATGGTTTGAAGCTTGTCTGCAGGAATCCCTTTGCCATTATCTTCGATGATAATAGTCAGGTTATTTTCTGCTAAAGATTCATTAATCGTCAGGGCTATGAGCATTGCTTCCGCTCTTATTGAATTTTGGGTAATATCAAGTATATGAAGAGATAACTCTTTCATTTTTAAACTAGTATTTTTCCAAGATTGTGGGGATCTCTTTGACGGTTAAACGTCCAAATACATCATCGTTAATCATCATTACTGGAGCTAAACCGCAGGCGCCAACACAACGTGTTGCATCCACGGACCATTTGCCATCAAGTGTTGTTTCACCAACAACTGTACCAAGAATATTATTAACTTTTTCAATAATAGGCTGGGATCCTCTAACATAACAAGCAGTTCCCAAACAGACACCAATTTTGTATTTTCCTTTTGGTTTCAGGGTAAACTGTGAGTAAAATGTTGCCACACCATATACTTCTGTTAGGGGAATCCCTAATTCATCTGCAATGGTTCTTTGTAGTTCAAGTGGCAGATAGCCATAATCGTGCTGTGTTTCCTGCAAAATCTGCATTAAACAACCTGGCACATTTCTGTGCTCAGCAACAATTGCCTTTACTACGTCCAAATTTTCAACTGGTATTAATTCAGCCAATTTTCAAAACCTCCTAAATAATAGTGCAAACCTTTACGCTTTTCACCGCATAATTTCTAACGAGGTTATTATAACATAAATAGATATTTTTGTTATAAATTTAACAGATAAATTTTTTACACTTTTACCCCGTAATTTTTATAAAAACCTTTAACTCTGGCCTAAATAGGGGTTGAAATTCTACCCCTAGGGGGGTATTTCAAAAAGCAAGTATACTTTTTTCCTTAAATAAAAAAAGAAACATTTCTGTTTCCGTTTTTTAGTCGCATTTTATTGTTATTTATCCGAGATAGTGAATCAGGGTTAATCGTTGCATATCCTTGAGATCCAGGAAATATTCCCGTTCAGCGATGTCTTCCAGCTGGTGAGCATCGGATCCATGGATAAATTGATAGTCTTTGAAGAATAAAAACCGTTCCTTGATGCCTTCAATGGGTTCATTTTTGGAAACTTCACATGTTTTTATCCCCAGTTCCGGTGGGATAAACCCCAGGGCCGAAATAATGCTATAGGATTTTCGGTCAATGTGGGCCGGCACAATGACGCCGCCGATATTGGTGACGATGTCCCAAAGCCGGTCAATCCCGATGTCGGTGGCGGAGATTAACAGCTTATCCACTTCCCCGGTGATATTGTCGTCTTTATCCAAAATATATTGGGGACCAAAATGTTCCTTCCGGTTCATTATATTAGGCAGATGGGCATAGAGAATTTCGTCCAGTTCCATGGCCCCTGCCAATGTGGGAAAATAGGCCAGCACATGGGCTTCTTCTTTGGTTGCAACTTCAATTCCCGGGAGAATACAAATGCCTTCACCAATTTCTTTGGCCACTGACATAACGGCGGGTAAATTTTTACCGGTATTATGATCGGTGACGGCAATAAAATCAAGTTCTTTAATCATTGCCATATTCACAATATTGTTTGGCGTCATTTCTTCCTCCCCGCAAGGGGAAAGGACGGAATGAATATGCAGATCAATGGCTAGGCGTTCCATTTTCTAGACGCCTGCTTTTCCCAAAACCTGACACGTTTCATAGGCACTGAGACTGGTGGTGATGATGGGAATATTTTCTAATGTGGCCCGTTTAAGAGTTCCCTCTTCAACCTCAGCCCCTTCCGGAATAATCACACAGGTCATTTCCAAAAGGGATGCCACCGCGACAATGTTGACATGGGTTTGGATGGTAATCCAGGCACAATTGTTTCCGGCATTGGCCATGACCCAGCTCAACAAATCCCCAACATAGCCGTTTTCAATGTTCCCTTCAATGCCAACCTGGGGATTCACACATTTAAACTCACTGTTTAGCAATAATTCACTGACTTTCATATATTTCTCCTACTCTCTTTGTTATTCGCTGGTTTTTCCGGTGGGATGGCCCACCTGTAAGAGCTCATTGGTTAATTTGGACAGCTCCAGAACACGATCTTTAAGAACAAAAACGCAATCGATTTCTCTGGCTTTTCCGGTCACAATGTCTTCGGCCAGGGCGCGGCATCCCGGGGCCCCGCAGGACCCGCAATCAAGTCCCGGCAGGTGGCTTTCAAGGACTTCAATTTCCTGCATTTTTTCAATGGCTTTATTGATATCCTGATCCAATGGCTCAGCCGGTCTCGGCACAATTCGTTCTTTAATATGCATCATTCCGGAATTATAAACCTCTTTCACATATTCTTCAGACATATGAAGAATCGAGGTTTGTTTGGCGTTTTTCGCCCGTTCCTGGATGTACATTTTCGCCACATAATTATTTTCAACGGTTAAACATCCGCCGACACAACCGCCAATACAGGCTAAACCTTCGAAAAACTCAATGGTATCCAGTTTTCCGCATTCGATTTCTTCAAGGACGTTGATGACGTTCTGGATGCCATCGACGTGGAGTACATTTTTGTTTTTCAAATAATCGCTTTCTCCTCCGGAAAGAGCCCAGCTAAAAGCTTCCGGGGTTGAATTGTAATTAGTGTCGGCCTTGGCCCCATCGTTTAAAAAGCTGGAGATGTCATTGTACACATCCTTAATGGCAATGGCCCCGTCAATATTGGCATACAGATCCTCTTCGGTAGATGAGGGATTATTGACCATGGTGGCTTTGGCCGCACAGGGGGTAATGAAGAAAATACCCACATCACTGTTTTTTATGTTTGTTTGTTCCCGCAGGCGTTTTCTGATCAACCTGGCGGTTAGGGCCATGGGAGAATTCAGACGGCAGATATTTTTCGTAAGCTCGGGAAACCGTACCTGAATCAGTTTGACAACGGCAGGGCATGCCGAGGAGATCAGGGGTTTGGGATAATGCTTGGCATGAAATTCATACTTCAGGGCCCGACCCACTATCTCTGCGCCATAGGCAACCTCTACCACCTCGTCAAAACCCAGGGATTTAATGGCGGATAGAATCCGATCCATCGAATGCCTGGTTTTAAATTGACCAATAATGGCCGGGGCCGGAATGGCCACCTTGTATTTATAGTCATTTATTTTTGAAAGGGGATCGGTTTTTGCTAATTTTGCTTTGTGGGGACAAATGCGTATACATTCCCCACAATCTATACATTTCGACCCGATGATGGTAGCTTTTCCTCCGCGAACTCGAATTGCCCCGGTCGGGCAATTTCTCAGACAGGTGGTGCAACCTAAGCATTTTTCTTCATCGAGGTAGACAGAATGAAGTAATTTTTCCACAAGAAGTCCCTTCCTTTCTCGAATTATTGAATGAAGAAATTCATCACAATTTTGGTTCCCTCATTAATTTCAGAGGTGATTTCAAAGGCATCAGCGTTTTTCACCATGTTGGTGAGACCCATTCCGGCGCCGAAGCCCATGGAACGCACTTCGTCACCGGCAGTGGAAAATCCTTCGGTCATAGCCAGTTTAATATCCGGAATCCCCGGGCCAACGTCCTCAATGGTCAAGGTCAGCTTTTTTTCTCCAACCGCCAGGATGATTTTTCCGCCGAGCGAATGAATGGCAAGATTCATTTCGCCTTCATAGCCGGCAATGGAAATTTTTCGAATGATGCGATTACTGACACCCAGCTGTTGGAGGGTATGTTTGATTTTACGGGAGGCTTCTCCGGCTTTATCAAAATCACCCCGTTTGACATCGAAGACAAGTTCGTAGCTCAACTAAGATTCGCCCCTTTCAGGCCATATTTGTAAAGAATCCCACAGGATTCAAAGAGGATGAGTTTTGTTGTCATCATCAAAATATCCATTTCCCTTGCCAGTTCAAGGATCTCATTGTTGGGAACCTTGTTTCGCACAAACACAATGCTATTCATATTGGCTATTTCAGCAGTATTGAGGACCTGTTTGTTTGATAGACCGGTGAGTAAGACAGCACCTTCTTTGGCATAGCATAGGACATCACTCATGAGATCGCAGCCGAAACCGGCAAAAACCTCATCATCAAGATGATTTTCTCCGGTTAAAACAACAGCATTTAGAAGTTCTCTAACTTGACTTAATTTCACAATCCACTCTCCTTCTTTTTGGTTAGTTCTTGTTTAATCATTATAAAGGATTTTATTTAATTAAAGGAATAAATTTAGGGGAAATTTTAATGTTTTTTAAGTATTTGTGATGCTAGAGCTGAATACTGTGATAGGCAACGCCAAGAGCATCCAGGGTTTGGCCTTCGTCATCGCCACAGGTAAACAGAATGACCTGTTCCCGCTGGCTCAGTTCTCCCAGCAATCTAAGGGCCTGGGTTTTTCGCTCATGGTCATAGCGTGCAAATGGTTCATCCAAGATAAAGGGCATATCCCGATTAAGCACATCGCTGATGCCATAGCGAAAAGCGAAGTGTACCTGATCCATGGTGCCGGCGCTGAGCTGTTCCGCATCCCTGAAATTTCCGATCAAGGGATCCACCACTTTTACTTTCATGGTTTCATCAATTTTCACCCCTTGGTAATGTTGGGTAATATCGCCTAAAATGGCGCCAATGCGCTGATTAAGCTCCGGTGCCGATTCCTGATGGGACTCTTTTTGAATTGTCGCGAGGATTTCGAGAGCGGCGTCACAGGCGCGGATTTCCAGGTCACAGACATCAATTTGAGAATTAAGGGTTTTAAGGGCTTCCGTTGTTTCCACGGGGAGACTGACCCCTTCCATGAGGGAATTGTTTTCCCCTTCAAGCCGCGCAATTTCTTTTCCCAATTTCAGAAGTTCTTCTGCCTGGGGCGGGACTTTGTCCCAGAGCCCATTGCCTCCGGCGATTTTTCCGGCATTGACGGTTTCGTACAGGCCTTCCAGTAACCGCAGATTGGTATTAAAGCGCACCTTCATTTCCTCTGCCAGTTGGCTTTTTTTGCAGCCATCGGCATAGACTTCAACGGATGGTACCCCATATTTTGCTAATTGAGTGTGAAAATCTTTTAAAATCCCGCGACGTTGTTCAAAGAGAACTTCAAACCCTGCCTGACGGCGGGATTGCTGGACGGTGAGGAGTTCCCCTTCGTTTTTCATTTGTTCCAGTTCTTTTTGGATTCGCGATGACTTTCTAAAATAATTGATAAAGTCTTCTTTGGTGTCCGCCTCGTATTTTTCGAGAATGGACTCCTGAACACCATTATTCGCTTTAATTTCCTGTTCTTTTCGCTGTCTGGAAATGGTGACGGCCAATAATCCCGAACCGATGACCCCAACCAGAGTCATGGCGATGCCCAGGGTTAAAAAAACATTTCCCAAACTGTCACTGATCAGGATGGAACCGTTCATCATGGTCCCTGCCAGACCAATGCCGGCAATGATGAGTCCGGCCAAAAGAAGACCAAGACTCATTGTTGATTTTTTACCGGCCTCATCGGGTGCTGCCTTATTCTCAATAAAGGTTTCATAATCTTCACTAATGTTTTCCCAGTTTTTCCCATTGAGACAAGAACGTTTGGATTCTTCTTTTTGGCGAATGCTTTTTAAATGAAATTCCAAATCGTCCATTTCTTTTTCGATGTAGTTCATTTGATCGGTGAGACGTTCAATTTGATTTTCAATGGCCTTAATGCCTTCTAATTTGTCGTAGGTAAAACATTGGAGCTCTTCCCAGCCTTTGATATTTTCCGCGAGCTGGGTATTTTCTTTTTCGAGTTCGGAAATTTTTTCATAGGTCTGAAGTAATTCTCTTTTATGATTTACCGCTGTTTCCTGCATAAAGAAACCATTTTCTTGTTCAATTTCTTCCATTCTTTTTTGGTAGAGCACAATATTTTCCTGATTTAAGGCTACTTTGGCGTAGGCTTCTTCCCCTTCTTTGAGGGCGATGAGAAGTTCGTCCCGCTTGCGAATGGCCAATCCGACCTTGGATTTGCTTTGACCGGATCGTCCAATGGTTTTCTTTTTTTCTTCCAGTCGCTGGGCGATGCCTTTGAGATTCATATCATTGCCATCGGACCGCTGCATTTTCAGATAGCACTCTCTTATTTCCTCCTGGGGACCGGGTTCTATTTCAACCGGGAGCTGCCGGATGTTAACGGTGCTGTTATAAATACCCGGGGTCATGTCAAGTTCCGCCAGGGGCAGATGTTGACGAATGACGCCATCATATTTAAAACCTGCGGTAATGTCTTCGCCGGTGGTATTATCATAGATAATCAGGCTGTCTTTGCCTCTCAGAAAATTTCGTTCCAAACGGATTTCACGGCCATTGACTTCATAAATCAGGGCTCCGCTGTAATTCAGCTGTTCCCAGGGCAGATATTTTTCATATTCCGATCCATAGGTTTTCTTTTTTCGATAGGGTTTATAAAAGCCAAAATACATGCCTTGAATAAAGGCCTGAGCCGTTGTTTTCCCGGCTTCGTTATTTCCCTGGATGACGTTTAAGCCAGGCTCCAGGGCGATGGTTTTATTTTTAAATTTTCCAAAAGCGTTCATTGTCAGGGTTTTTATTTTCATCTTAAAACGCCCTCTCCCACCATGGCTTCAATGCTGTAAATCATGGCTTTTTTTCTGACATCCGGATCGACAATATTTTCCAGGGCTTTTAGAAATTGTCCCAGTTCGTTGTTTTTATTTTCAAGCAATAACTGTTCAATATCAATTTCCAGTTCCAGCAATGATGTATCGGTTTCCACATAATAAAATTCATCTTCTAAATCTTCATTAATCCAGTCCAGCTGTATTTCCGGATCGATAAAGCCGGTAAAGGAAATCCGGTAAAAGTCCTGGTGCCGGTTTTCTTTGGTGTCACAATTCAAGACTTTTTCGATAATGTCATTGTATGAATGTTCCGGTGTGATCTGGATGTCTCTTTTTTGATAACTCCTTGATTCTATGGGGTTTAATCCATTATTGGTTTGAAACTGATGGTTCTGATAATCGGTTTTAATCCGAGAGACTAAAAACCCATGATCGCCGGTTTCTCCAAAATTAAGGGGTACCGGAGAGCCGCAATAGGCCACGTTGCCCGGGGCCATTCCCGGTTTATGAATGTGTCCCAGGACAATGGCATTAAAGCCTTTGCTTTCCAAAAGCTTGAGGTCCAAAGGCAGATAATCACCCTGCCCCCCCACTTCCCCATGGACCATGAGAATATTGTACCGGGTATCCTGAAGTTTTATGGCATTAAAGGATCTTTCCGGGAACTCCCGATACTGGTTTTTCACCCAGGACATTCCAAATATTTCCGTGTTTAATCCTTCGATATAGACTGATCTAAAGGTATCTTTTTTAAATATGTAAACATTTTTTGGCCAAATCGCCTTATTATAAGGAGAATTGTCTCCGTGATAATCGTGATTTCCGGTGATAATCACCACCTGAGTTTCTTTCAGCGAACCAAAGGCTTCGGCTACTCGTTTGACATCCATGGATAAAACATTAACGGAATCAAACAGATCTCCGGCAATTAACAAAAGTGGTATTTTCATTTCATTGGCAAATTGAATTGTAAATTCAAAGGCTACCCATAATTCTTTTCGTTTATTTTTACCGTAATAATTTCCCTGTCGTTTAAAGGTAAAGGGCCGACCCAGGTGAAAATCACCGGTGTGTATAAATGTTGTCAGCATCCGCTTTGCCTCCTCTATATGAATTTTCATAATTTTCAACAATTAATTGAATACTTTATTATATCATTTTTTACAGGAGGATACTGTATTTTTTCTATTTTGTCCTGATTTATAATTTTTTTGTCAAAATCACTGTCACTGGATCACCTGTTCAGCACTTCCGCTTTATTTATAAATTTATGAGTTCCATTGATTCTAAACACACATGAACCCTGGGTAGCGAGTCATGATATTTTTTTGCATTACGCACGGCCATTTCACGATAATGATCTTTATCATGTTCTGCTAGGGGAATATGACAGGAAATAACCAAATGAGGATTGATTATTTCATTAATAAAAGTGCGTCCTTTTTCCTGGTTAATTTCTGTGAAATTAATGCAGGCCACATCGATGGTTTCATTCTTCAGCCAATGTGTAATATTAGAATTTCCAGTCTCAGCATCTCCCATAAAAAGGATCTGTTGTCCATTGAGAGCAATTAAATAACTGTAATGGTGCACCGGACTGTAAAATTCCTCTCCCACATGGCTGGTTTTAAGGGCTTTAATCACTAATCCGTTGTCTTTTATTTCTGTCACCTCACCATAACCGGTGCTTAAATACGTGATGGGATTTGGTAAATAATCCAGGCAGCCTTTTGAATCTATTCGATTCTTTTCCTGTAATTGTGGAATAATCACTTTTGTTTTGGCATGATTGATTTCACATAACTTTTTTAAATTACAGTGATCTTTATGGATATGGGTAAAAATGAAATAATTAATATGCTCAAATTCATCCTCTCCGTTTAAAATTTTACTCATTGTCTTTTCAGGGACTGGACTAAAGTTCATTGACTGTTCTGTATGCACCGCATCAATGAGGACCTTTGTTTCTCCATCGGTTAGTAAAAAACCAGTATTAGATATGTAGATCATCGCATTCCTTTTTATTTTATTCACATCTCCTTCGTTGCTTAATTTTTTTTAAAAAAAAGCTCCCTGAAATTCAGGGAGCTAAGTCTTGGGAGAAATATGCAAAGGTGTTCCCGAAGCCAATCGTAATATCAGTTGTCTGCATCATGGCGATAGGCGTTAGCCTGTCCGAACATGCAGCAGACAACGATTGTCCATTGTCCCCGGGACAGGTTTTGTCAGCTTAAAAAGCGGCTTTGTAAATTGCAATAACCTCTTCTTTGGTCGGACACTTAGGATTGCCGCCGGTGCAGATATCGGCCAGAGCCATGTCTGCAAGGACTGGGAAATCGGCTTCTTTAACGCCAATTTCTTTAAGTCCGGAAGGAATACCAACATCTTTAGACAATTTTTTAATGGCGTCAATGGCCATAATATTAATTTCTTTTGGTTCCCGACGGCTGATATCAAGGCCCATGGCAACGGCAATGTCTTTTAAGCGATCGCCAACGGTATCGGCATTGAATTGCACGACATAGGGAAGCAAAATGGCATTACAAACGCCATGGGGTAAATCATAGAATCCACCCAGTTGATGCGCCATGGAGTGAACAATGCCCAGGCCGCCATTGGAGAATCCCATCCCGGTAACAAATTGACCATAGGCCATTTGATCACGGGCATCTAAATCATCGCCATCACTTACCGCAGTTCTCAGGCTGGCCGAAATAACTTTAATGGCTTCCAAATTGAAAAGATCGGTAAAGGCGGTTGCCCCGGCAGTGGTATAACCTTCAACGGCATGGGTTAAGGCGTCCATCCCGGTTGCCGCGGTGAGAGCAGCAGGCATTTTTATCATCAGTACAGGATCGTTGACAGCAACGGTTGCAATACTGTTAGGATCAACAATAACCATTTTCAGTTTTTTCTCTTCATCGGTGATAACATAGTTAATGGTTGCTTCACTGGCTGTTCCAGCGGTGGTATTAATCGCTACAATTGGAATGGCTTTATTGGCTGTTTTGCCAATACCATTATAGTCACGAAGATCGCCGGGATTGGTTGCAAGTATGGCAACGCCTTTCCCCGTATCCTGGGGTGAGCCGCCACCGATGGAAATGACATAATCGCATTCATTATCAAGGAGGGCCTGGTAACCCGCATTAACATTGGCTACGGTGGGATTGGGTTTTACATCTGAAAATAAGGCGTAGGGAAATTTAGCCCCATCCAACACATCAAGAACCATTTGTACAACGCCGGCTTTGATGAGCACTTTATCTGTTACCACAAGAGCTTTCTTGACGTTCATTCTTTGAATTTCGGGAACGATTAATTCGATTGCACCTGGTCCCATAATCACGATCGGTGGAAAATAATAGGTTTTTGCCATGGTAATACCTCCAAATTTTATTCGTTTAGATGATTATATTCCAAAGCTTTCTGGTAATAAATGGAATATTTTACTTCCTATGGATACATTATTGAAATTAATTCTTACTTTAGCCCTGTTTCTTTACTGATGCCCCTCCTAAATTTATAGCGAATAACCTCATATTTTACTCATCAAAGATGATATTATGATATAATAAAGCTGAACAAATGTTGATTTTTTAAAATCAGACATGAATAAACGAGGTAGTAAATAATGAAAAATATCAGTATCATCGGCTCCACCGGGTCCATTGGCACCCAGTCGCTGGAAGTCGTTTCAGAAAACGCTGAATCCTTAAATGTTGTTGGTTTGTCTACCAATACCAGTATTGGTTTATTAGAAAAACAAATTGAAAAATATCATCCCGCCATCGTATGCGTCATGAATGAAGATTGTGCCCTGATCCTTGAAAAGCGGCTGAGAGCCAAGGGAAATAGGGTTTCCGTGGTCACTGGCATTGACGGGCTGATTGCGGTATCCACCGCACCGGGGATTGATATGCTGCTCACCGCTGTTTCCGGCATGATTGGTCTGCGACCCACCCTGGCGGCCATTGAAAAAGGCATTGATATTGCTTTGGCGAACAAGGAAACCCTGGTGGCGGCGGGAAAAATCGTGATGGCTGCCGCCGCGGCCAAAGGCGTTGCGATGTTGCCGGTGGACAGTGAACACTGTGCCATTTTCCAATGTTTAATGGGCAATAAACATGATGAAATTGCGCGGATTATCATTACCGCCTCGGGCGGGCCTTTCCGGGGAAAAACCTGGAAGCAGCTGCAATCAGTCACCCTTGACCAGGCTTTAAAACACCCCAACTGGTCGATGGGAAAAAAAATCACCATTGATTCCGCCACTTTAATGAATAAGGGTCTGGAAGTGATTGAGGCAAAATGGCTTTTCGATTTACGCAATGAGCAGATCGACGTGGTGGTTCATCCCCAGAGCATTATCCACTCCATGGTGGAATTTGTGGATCACTCCACCATGGCTCAACTGGGAATGCCGGATATGGCCCTGCCCATTCAAATCGCTTTCTTCTATCCCCATCGTATTCCCAATGAACGCCAGTCCCTGGATTTTCACCAGGTCCGTGAATTAACCTTTGAAGAACCGGATCTGAAAACTTTTCCCTGTTTACAGCTGGCCTACGATGCCCTGGCCGTTGGCGGGTCCATGACCTGCGTTCTCAACGCCGCCAATGAAGTATCTGTGGCTCGGTTCTTAAATGAGGAAATCCGTTTCGTGGACATCCCTCGGATTAACCGCATGGTCATGGACAAGCATTCGGTGATTGCCAACCCAAACCTTGATGACGTTCTGGCATCCGATGAATGGGCCAGGCAAATCGCCATGGGCATCAAATAAGGGGTTGGATCATAACCCAACATGGGGCTTAACCATTAACGTTTCGGGCGGGTACTACCCGCCCTTACGTTATAAACCAACGATTACCCTTAATGAATACTTCTCATTTAGAATTTTTGAGCTCAATGTTTTCTTTAACCCATTCCAAAGCGCTGTAGGCATCATCCGCATAACCATCAGCACCAATTTCCCTGGCAAACTCTGATGTTACCGGACCTCCTCCGACCATGATTTTTATTTTAGGGAATTTTTCGGAATTTTGTTTGTGTATTAAATCGATGACCCGTCGCATTTCATTCATCGTGGTCATCAGCAAGGCACTGAGCATGACAAAATCCGGTTTATATTTATTGATGGCTTTCACAAATTTTTCACCGGTGACATCCACGCCTAAATCAATGACATCAAAATTATTGGCTTCTAAGAGTAAGCTCAGCATGGTTTTTCCGATGTTATGAATATCCCCATGCACCGTACCTATGACCACCCGCGTTCGACCCTTGGTCATGGGCTTACCATCCAGTCGGTCCTGTTTCTCAATGGCTCTGAGTGCCGCATTGGCTGCCCTGGCGGATAAAAGAACGTCGGTAATGAAAAAATCATCGGTAATAAATTTTTTTCCCACTTCTTCAATGGATGGAATAATGGCTTCCTCGATAATCCTTTTGGTTGGTACCCGCCGCAAAGCATATTCCTGAATGAGTTCCTGGGCTCGGGGAACATTGCCGCTATAAATCGACTCCCTTAAATCTTCAAACATATTATCTCTTCCTTTTGCTATTTAAAGCAATCTTTTCCGAAACTGAGTTGGCGTAATCCCCTCATTTTTTTTGAAAACCTTGCTAAAGTAGCTGGTATCTCCAAAGCCCAATTTTTCAGAAACATCTGCAACACTATTCTTAGGATTATGCAATAGTTTTTTTGCAGTTTCCATTTTCACTTTTGTTATGTATTCAACCACGGTACATTCCAATACCTCTCTGAATACATGACTGAGGTAGTACTGACTGATAAAAACGGCTTCCGCCACATCCAAAAGGGTGATGTTTTTTCTCACATTCCCACGAATATATTCCGTTGCAGAATCGACAATTTGTTTTGTTTTTATTGAGGTTTGATTTCCTTCCAGCAAATCCATATAACTGTTGAGTATGATACAAACCCAACTGCTTATTTCGGCAGTATTGTCCAAGGTGTATATCTCATTGATGACTTTGGTATTGAGTTGAATAACCTCTGACAATTCTGCTCCTGTTTCGACCACCGTTCTGGAAATCATGATCATTAGTTCCAGCACCATTGTTTTAAATAATGCCAGTTGGGTAATATACTTTTTCATAATATCAGAAATACATTCTAAAAGTGCCTGATATGCTCCATCCCGATCTAAAATAGCAATTTTTCCCAATAGCTCTTTTTCTTTTTGGAGTTTGTATTGTCCATACATTTTATCTTTGGATTTTATCAGCTCCTGATGCAATTGTTTTTTCTCTTTAATTTCCTGGTTAAGTAATGACTGATGGTACATGATTTCTTTTTTGTGTTTCTTGGTTTCATTATAACTGTTAACAATTTGGTTGGCCACTAAATATAACAGAGATGCTGATGCGTGGACCTTATTGGAACTGACTACTTTTAATTCCGCCGCACTTTTTACCAATGCTTCAATATCCAGACCTTTGTTTTTTGCTGCCAACTCTTCATAAAAAAAATCGTCCGGCTCCCACATGAGAATATTTCTGCAAATAATAATGCCTGAATATTTTTCATCAATCATTAACGGCGCTGCAAAGGCTAAAACACCTGCATGACACATGAAAATATAAGGCTCTGCATATTTCGTGGCCTGGAGTCCGGCATCTTTATAACTGAGTTCACATTTTGTTTTACCGCCATGGGCCTTTTGCACGATTTCACAGAAGTTGACACAATTAGTACAATCCTCGGGTAATAGTTGTTTACCATTGATGTCCAAAATTACCGCATTAAATTCAGTGGCGCATTCAAAGGCATTGAGTATCTTTAATAATGTCTCTTTAAAATCCTTATTTTCAAAATTTTCAATTTTATCCATTATTGCTCCATCTCTCAAGGAAATCTCGGATTTTAACTTTAATATGACGATTTTAACTCATGAAACTTTAATTTTCAACAAAAAACATAGAGTTAATATTAAATAAGGCTATTGGAAATTTTCCAATAGCCTTATTCTGCAGACAAAGCATTAAATTAAGCTGTTTTTAGTTCTTGATAGGTTTCCTGTTTAAATTTTATATCGCTTTGAATACAATCAAAAACATCCTGGGAAAATTCAAGTGCCATAAAATAGCCATCTGGTACATCAAAAGATATTTTTATATCCCCGAATTTCAATAAATCACTCATTTTAGTCTCCTTCATTTTTTTATAAAATTTATTTTTTCTAATTCAAAAGCAATATTTTGCAAATAATTTCAATCGTTATATTTCCGGCCTAATTTACCTAATCCGATTACTTTATCATCAATATTCTCGTTCTTTGCATAAAGCCAAATAGGAATGTAAATAAAAAGCAATAAAAACCCAATCAGTGCCGGTACTAAACCATAATCCAGTTTGTTAATGTAAAATATCCCTGCTAAATATAATGGGATATTTAGAATGCAGCAACCCAGGGCAATATATTTCCACCATTTTGGTGCCAGTATTTTCTGATCTTTCTTTCCTTTAAAATAGGCAAACAACGTAATGCCATTGGCAATGACGTATCCCATTGCGGATCCAGCAACAATGGCAGTGGGTGTGCCCACAAATATTAGCGCAAAATTTAGAATTGCGATGCTCACCATGGCTATAACCGGGACACCATATTTATTCGTTTCACCTAATATTTTGGGAAGATTGCCCTCCATGGCCATGGACTCCATGGCTTTTGCGGATCCCAGTAATGCGGTTTGAATAATCAGAACCATGGCGGCCAACAGCATAATCAATGTTATCAGGGCACCGGCATTGCCGAATGACATTTTTGCCATTAGAAGCATGGGTGAATAGGGTTCCTCAAGAATTCCCTGGATCCCCAATGTTCCGGTACAGGCAATTTGAACGGCTAAAAATGTAATGAGACAAATGAATCCACAGGAAAATAATGCTTTAGGCAAATCCTTTTTGGGATTTTTGTAGTCCGGCCCATAAACAGCTGCGGTTTCCCATGCACAGGCACTCCACTGGGCCATTGCCATTATTCCTAATAATATCAGAATATGGGTGCCATCCCAACTCCAGGTTTCTGGAAATAGACTTCCTGTTAAATTACTAATATGAAATTGGCCTTTTAAAACAGGCACTATCGATAGGATAATGAGTGGTATCAGAGATACGATGGCAAGTATATTTCCAATGGCAGCTCCTCCTGATAAACCTTTTCGGTTAATAGCAATTAACACGGTGAATATCACTGCTCCTGCCACAAGGGAAATTGTTTTATCGGAGACCCCGTTTAAAGCCGGGATCATACCGTGCAAATATTTACCGATCAGCAGTGAAAAAATAGCCAATACCGGATTCCAGGCCATCCAATATCCCCAGGCGCTAAAGCCTCCTATGAATTTATTCATGTCATAATCTTTTGGATGTTTTCCTTTAAAGATAGTCTGAACATAACCTGGCAAACCTCGTGCTTCGGGATGCATCAGAGCAAAGTCTCCATAGGCGATGTTTTGCAGAAATCCCTGCAGGATTGAGATTAACCATATAAAAATCGCAAATACGCCAACATATCCTGCAAAATAACCGATACTTGGCAGTATCAGCATCGGGACACCTAATGCAATCACCAGACCTTGTTTCCAACTAATTTTATTCGAGTTTTCCATGTCCATTATTTTTCTTCCTTTATATTCATTACTCAATTGCGAACCGTGAGCTTCGCTGTCAAATAAACGTAATGGTTGTTTTGTTTTCTCTAAAAACATCTTGTGCGTAGGGAGTTATCAATGTCCCAGGTTTTAAAATGATAGGTGAATGGACTGCCAGCTTTTTTGCCAATTCATTAGTAATTAGTTTTTTTTCGGTACTGTATGCAGTATTGGAAGATGGGTTGGTGTTTTTAGATGCTGTCATCTTTTCTTCTTTGTCAATTTCAGGACCTGTCAATTTTCCCTCGGCAGCAAGTACGCTCCTCAGGGCTGCTGAACTCATAATCCGCACGCCAAATTGGTTTAATTGTTTTTCATATTCTCTAAAAACAGTGTAGTACTCGGGGTTCGAAATGTCTTTGTATAGCCGATGTTCAAGGCCTTCTTCGATGACATAAACACGTTTTCCATTCAGGAGAAATTGCCGCAATACCATTGTTTTATTATTGTTGGCAAGTCCATTTACCGTGGCAGCCATTTCATCAATGGTCAGCTTTCCGATAACTAAAAATTCATATCTCAGATAATCTTTTTCATCCT
>Ga0209125_1001631_pt1 | contig 20036 bp, 16 predicted proteins | sample BarGraIncub1131A_FD_184503 | JGI IMG/M metagenome (GOLD analysis project Ga0209125, IMG submission 184503) | Arctic peat soil microbial communities from Barrow, Alaska - Barrow Graham LP Incubations 11-31A (SPAdes) (version 2) | ecosystem: Environmental > Terrestrial > Soil > Wetlands > Peat...
AAAGGTTAGATTATCAGATTTAGTTTCAATCCACGCACCCACGCGGGGTGCGACAGATCATAAAGATATTTCAGCTTAATTGTTGAATGTTTCAATCCACGCACCCACGCGGGGTGCGACTCCGGAATAGATAATTACTACACAAGCGAACCAGTGTTTCAATCCACGCACCCACGCGGGGTGCGACCATTAAAATAACGATCCACGCCTTAAAGTATTGTGTTTCAATCCACGCACCCACGCGGGGTGCGACTCTCCATTCGATTCTGTTGTGTCGTAAACATTCCGTTTCAATCCACGCACCCACGCGGGGTGCGACTTCATCAATCATCATCACCGCCGTGCCAACTATTTGTTTCAATCCACGCACCCACGCGGGGTGCGACCATGAAAAATAAGGTTTCAAGCAATCTCATAAATGTTTCAATCCACGCACCCACGCGGGGTGCGACACTACATGAGATTGAATACAAGAGAAAACTAAAAGTTTCAATCCACGCACCCACGCGGGGTGCGACAAAGAACATCGGAGGGCTGAGTTTCGTAATTGGTGTTTCAATCCACGCACCCACGCGGGGTGCGACTAGATGATATATAGCCGTACGTTGGAGGTTCAAGTTTCAATCCACGCACCCACGCGGGGTGCGACTGCAGTTCGCTTATTTCTGAATAATCAAATTCAAAGTTTCAATCCACGCACCCACGCGGGGTGCGACTCTGACATTTACGCCGATTCATTCGGATATATTTGTTTCAATCCACGCACCCACGCGGGGTGCGACTCGCTAAAATAGGACAATCACCGGCAGTATATTTGTTTCAATCCACGCACCCACGCGGGGTGCGACCTTTAAAATTAATCCTAAAAAGCTTTGACTTGATTGTTTCAATCCACGCACCCACGCGGGGTGCGACACATCGTCCATGGATCGAAAGCTAATTGACTTAGGTTTCAATCCACGCACCCACGCGGGGTGCGACAGTAAGGCCGCTAAGTTAATATTTAACTGAATGTTATAAGCTTGGTTCCGCGAAAGTATGTAATACTAAAGCAAAATATTTGATCAATGATTGAAATTACTTACTAACTACCTGAAATTGAATACCCGCGTAACTTCTAAGCTTTTAATGAGCGCTTAGGGTTCGCGGACTAAATAATCATTGTATCTTCGGGATTATAGGATGACTTTGCTCCTGTGTGTTTGATTCTCGATTTCCAGTTGTCTCCAAGCATATAATACCTGAGACTGTCCTTTTCCGGATCAATAATAGATTCGAGCCGGTGTTTCAATTCTGCAAACTGAGCCGGATCAACCAGGCATTCGAATACCGAATTTTGAACACGCTGCCCAAAGTTTACACATTGTTTGGCAACTTTACGTAACCTTGATTTCCCGGATGGCGTCATCGTCTCAACGTCATACGTAATTAAAACCATCATAAGCAGTTACTTATTAATAAATACGGGATAGCGATCAATATCCCCCCTGATGAAGCGGGCCAATAATAGGGCCTGGCAATATGGCAAGAGACCAATCGGCACCATTACCTGAAGAAAAGGATGCATAATCTCTTCCTGCTTCCGTTTTTGCCAGGCTACTAACAGATCTTTTTTTGTATCATCATTCATGATGATGCCTCCGGCTTCACGCGAAACAAATCCTTTGGCATCTACCTGCTTCCGATTAATAAGCGTAAGAACCAATCTGTCTGCAAGGTAAGGTCTGAATTCCTCCATCATATCGAGTGCAAGGCTTTGTCTGCCGGGGCGGTCAGTATGCAAAAATCCGACACAAGGATCAATACCCACACTTTCGAGTGCCGATCGGACTTCGTGCGTAAGTAATGTATAAACAAACGACAACAATGCATTCACATTGTCCAATGGCGGACGCCGGTTTCGTCCTTTAAAATAAAAACCCTCCTTTTGAGCAATGATCAAATGATCGAAGACACCAAAATAATTGTAGGCTGCCTCTCCTTCTATGCCCCTTAATACATTGTTATCAACACACTTCAACGCTTGTTTTTGTTTCACGCTTAAAGTGTTGATGGCTGCCTCTATTGAAGCACTACTTGCATCGTCAGCGTGATCGCGTAATGCTCTTTGCAAAACGGTTTTGCAATTTGAAATCTTACCGGCAATAAAAATCCGGCTTATTTCACTCGAAAAGATAGGATCGTCTGCCAATCGGTATTGTTTCCTTCGCAGCAAAACATTGCCTGATACCCGACCCGAAACCCGACCCAGGAAGTATCCATTTTCGGATAAGAAACTGAGTGCAATATTACGCTCAGCGCACATGGCCATCAATGCAGGACTTGCTCCCAGAAAACCAAAACAGATGATTCCTTCGATATTGTGAACCGGAATTCTGAACCGCTCCTGATTTTCCACTTTGATCACAATATTTTCGCCATCTTTACTTAAATAGGATCCAGGTGTAGTAACATACAAGGTATTGAGTAATTTACGCATAGTTATTAATCGGTTTCAAGTTCATTTCGTAAATAATCTGATGCTTTCAACTTACCGGACAGTCGCTGTGGCAGACAAATATCAATTAAAGAGCACGATTTGCAATGCAATTTATAGACAGGCAACGGTGTTATTCCATTGTCGAATAATTCATGCATTCTTCGTGCAAGTTTAAAAACCGTCTCGCGTAATTCGGGCGTTAAATCAACAATTACACGTCGGCGCGTTTCACCATAAAACAAAGAACCTTTCGTGATTTCAATACGAAACATCTCCTCAAGACAGATTGCCTGTGCACAAACCTGCACTGCATCACGGTCATCAGGCTTTTGTTTTCCTCTTTTATATTCGACCGGATGCAACAACCATTTACCCTCATAACCCTCAATATGTACACCACCCTCTTCCGAATAGATTAATTCAACAACATCGGCCCGTCCCGTAAGACCAAGCTGTCGACTGATCAACGGAAAAGCACGGTAAGTGATTACCTTACCGCGTTTATCACTTTCCAAAGGATCATCAACCCTTTCGTGCAGATGATTTCCTTCGGTGGTTTTCACGTTTTCTGCCCACTGTTGCTCAACATGAATTAGCGCCCATTGACGCTCGCAAAATGCCATATGCTGAATGCCTGAGAGCATTAAAAGATCATCGTCACTGTACATGCTTTCATTTCTTTTATTCCGAGTCCGACTTAGAGTCCAAATTATTCCGAGTCCGACTAAGAGTCGGGCCCGGAATATAAGTTGCTTACAGCTCAGGTAGAACTTGTTATATTAAGTCCCAATTCCTGAATTCTGTTCCTGTTAATCAGGCTTCCTTTTCTGATTCCAATGAAATCTGAATAGGAAGAAAACTCCCAATCCTCAGATCTTTTAACTAACCTATCTTTTACAGGATTAAAAAGAATGTAATTGAAACAAACATTTGGATATTCAATGTCGTGGTTATCAATAATAAATTCAGTAATTCCCATCTTTGTAATCCAATTGGGTGCTATTCCATTTACATCAGTCAGGCAAGTAGCTTTTGTTTCGGAGCGAAAAAGTGAACCGCTCCAATTTTGTTGTTTATTAATTGCCCTGGTGTAGGAAGCAAGCATAATGCCTATTAACTTGTTGAAGCTTATTGTTTCATCATCCCGTTGATTATTCCGGGTCAGACTTAGAGTCGGACTCGGAATTACGTCCATTTCACTCCGGGCGCGACTTGGAGTCGCACCCGGAATAATAGTTACCATTCCCAACCACGATCCTTTAAAAATATGAACCCTAAATGCCATACTTACCGAAGTGACACAGCATTTAGGGGTTTCTGAACAGGATCTTATCGAAAGGTTGTTCAAAAAACCATTACAGCATTTCGATTACCTCAACTCCTTGTGGAATAGATGATTTGTCTATTGATACTGAATAGTCATTAAAAGACCGAGCAGGTTTAGATGAATCTTTCCTTTCGATTTTAATGGCATCGAAAAGTTGGTAAGCCGGAGCACTTCCTAATGCTGTTGAGTGTTTGAAAACAATCAGTTTACGAGTACTCATCATGCCACGTGCAGCGGAATGGTCGTGATCGAACATGTTTTTAAGTGCTTCCCAAAACAACTCAAGGTCATCATTATTAAAACCTGTTTGAGCAGCCAAATGTGCTGAAATAAAACCTTTTGAAAAGTATAAACCATAAGGAACTGTGAATTTGCGTCCCATAGTGCGGTTGTCACCTCCTTGTTTTTCAGCTTCAGCTTTAGTGGCAACTGCCATACGAGTAATACTGTGTTCGAGAGCCACAACAGGTTCTACCGAGCGTCCAAAAGTAAATTGGATAGGTCCACGGACTTGTCCTGCATTTTTTCCAGTACTCATAACAGCTCCAAAGGTGCGGACATCATAGTAATTGGCACACATCCAGTTCCGGGCTGCTTCCGTTTTGTCTCCAGATTTTTCTTTAGATTGTACTTCTTTTTGTTCGTGGGATTCATCAATTGAATCATTCAAAATTGCTTTTTCTTTGATAAAGATATCAAACGGTTTCTCCGCATTCTTTACCATTTGTACAAAATTCCTCACTTTACGTTTCAAACAAACATCGGTAACCAATCCCATTCCGGTTTCGGCATCAACACGTGGCAGGTTTCCGGCATCGGGGTCACCATTAGGATTTCCGTCTGTAACATCAAACAGTAAAGCAAAATCGTATCGGTTTTTAATTAATTCGCTCATAATATGATCTCCTATTTTTTAGTTGTTTTTGTCTTTTTTTGTAAATAAATCTTGTCTTTGATGATAATAACCAATGGCGAAACGGCTTTGGTCGTCTAACGACAGATGAGCAGGTAAGCCATTACTGCTGACCCCTGTCATAATTTCCTGAATCATTTTTTCGTAATAAGTTTTACTGCCCCCTCCCAGCTTTGCTAAATGGTGATTTGAGAGATTTAACAACCGTCCGAAAACGGTTATTGGTGTACTTGAAGCAGCCCCATAATAGCGATCTTTAATGGTTGCATTAATGCCAGGCTGCGCATCTTCCTGAATTTTTTCGAGCACAGCAAACAAGCGGCCACAGAGGTAGCCCTGATTTTTGTTGTCTAAATCGAGTGACATGGTAATTAGTTTTTCGTTTGTATTATAAATTGTTTCTTTTCTATTTAAATAAGCTTTAAGAATAGCTGCACGGATACGGTTAACGTGTTGTTCTGCACGAATGCGCCGAATACATTGCTGCTGAAGTGTGTCGGGATATTTTGTTCCGTCGAGGATGCTTTCAATTACTTTACCGGCAAGATTAGGTGGAACATTGTCAACCTTAAATTCAAATGAAACATTTGAAAGCAAATTGAATAGTGAGAAATATTCCTTCTCATCATTTTTGCTTCGAATGATTCCCAAATCTTCAAAGTGTTTCGCAATATTCATTGCAAAGTCCGCAACCTTGCCAGTCTTCCAGAATCGGATGGAAATTCGAGCCGCATTTGGAGCTAGTCCCAGAATGTAAAATGGGGTATCGCCTTCGGTATTTAATTTCCCGGTGTGGATTGATTCAAACAGGGCTTTAACCTCTCTGATATTTTGATCTGGATCATCTTTTGGCGGTGCAGAAAAAAAGAAAGAGAACTGATTTTCAAAATCGGTTTGCTGTTGAGCCCAAAAGACAACTGACGTATCCGCAATTTTGAATTTGTTCTTCGAATCCCTTCCAAGCAAAACATTAAGAGCTGTTGTGTAGGCATCTTCGGCTTTTTTTGAAATCGGGGCATTCATTCCTTGTTCTTTGTAATAGGAATCGTAACCCGAATTTCTTTGAAAGCCAACTAATTTTGCTCCACTCTTTCCTCCCGGGATTGAAGTAGCAGAATGAAGAATTGCAATTGGTAATCTTTCTCCTGTAATTAAACAGATCCCATCGGCAGATTGTATTAGTTCTTCACTGTCAGGTTCAATTTTGACCTCAACTTCCATTAACAGGTCATCATGTTCGGCTACGATATTTACTTCACCTGCAATTCGAAATGAAAGATTACATCCAGGTATCTTATAACATTCTTTCCAGTTTTCATGTTCAAGAATCTTTTGAATTTGATCCTCTTGATCAAAAAGCTTGCAAACAGCGGCGAATTGATTGTTTTCAGGGTATTTCTCTGAAAGTTGTTTTACCTGCGCAATAAAAGTGCTGTTCTGCTTTTTTGCATCAGCTATTGCTTTCTCCGTTTCAACTTTTGGTTGACATAGAACATATCCCCAATGATCCCATAAAACATTTGCAATCTCGGAAGCTTTTGAACCTGGTCTACTTTTCGTTTTCAAAACCAAAAATGTTTTTGCCCGCATTTGCTTACCATCAATGGTCCGAGTATCTTCCAAATTGATGAAGTTGCCTAGGTTATCAATCACAATTATGAAAGGAATATCCTTTCGTTCAAACCCTCGCGGCGCGATATTGCTATCAGGATCTGCAGCTTTGCGCTGGTAATAGTCGTATAATGCTTGAAGTATCATCTTCGAACCTCCTCGCTTTCAATTGGTGGAACTTCAATTACTCCGTGATTGAGTTGAACCCTGAAAAACATGGGCTTAGGATCTTTATCGTTGCTGAAATCCATATCGTATAGCATAAAACCCAAATCTCGTGTTTCATCAATTGCGCGTTGTTCTTCTTTTTCAGGATTTTCAATTAACCTAAAATTGCCTGAAAATTCTCTGCACCCCAAATAGGGTTGGTTAAAACATTGGCCTTTCTTTGCCCTGCGCTCGAACATAGCATTGTATTTTCCGGGATTTTCGGTACTTCGAAGAATGGTTTCTTCTTCCTGATCTTTTAGCTCATCGGGTGTTTCATTGAGTTTTCGGTTTTTGGGGTTGATGAACTCCATTTCGGCATAAAGCCGATAAGAGACATCGCGCAAAAACAAACCAGCTCTTTGTTGACGGTCTTCTTCAATGAATATCTGCTTTGATTGTGGGCTCATCAATTTACCCACCTCATTTCGACGAACAGAAATCCAATGGATTGGATTTAATATTTCGATCTTTTTCACCTTCCATTGAATGGCCGGTTTCCAAAAAATCGCTTCGAAAACAGCCCGTGCCGCTGATGGAGTAATAACATCGTAACTAACACGCTCCACCTTCATCTCTGGTCGGGTAAAGCAAGCATATTCACCCCATACTTCAATGCAAAACTCTTTGTTGTAATAATCCATATAAAATCTCCTTTTTACTATTGTTATATGATATGTATTTCTTCAAGCCATTCGCCTCTGCTCATTAAGCCAGCTTTAATGCTGTATAGCTTTTCGTAAGTCTGTATCCAACAGCCATGGAGTTCTTCAATAAGTCCGGCTTTTCTAATTTCTTCAAAATCATAAACATTTACCGAAACTGAGTATCGTTGTAGTTTTCGCATCAACCACGGTTCCGGTCCCTTTCGTTTTAATATCCCTATCAGATCCGCACCTTCTTTATATTCTACAAGAATCGTTTGCGAACCTTTATCATCAATCAAACTGAAATCGCGGGCAGCTGTAGCAAACTGAAATTTCATTTGCGTTGCATCCTGCCAAAGCAGACTTTTTATTTTTGGTTTGTCAAAATCCTGAATCTTACTATAAAACAGTGTGAAGTATTGTTGAAACATAGACGGGTCAAGAAATTCCTTGTCATGATGAAGGCAAAGCAATTCTTTCATCGTATCAGCACCTTTTCGCATTAATCCTGGTGGAGTTCCTTTTGTGGTACAAAACACTTTCGTCAAACCAAACTTTCCTATTTTGTTTAATTTTCCTTCGCGATTACAACGCCCGGCACTTTGGGCAATTGAATCAAGTCCTGTCAGTGCCCGGTAAACAACCGGGAAATCAATATCCACCCCAGCTTCGATAAGTTGTGTACTAATAACTTGAACAGGATTCTCATTTTTCAGTTGTTGCTTTATTTTAGCTATCGTATCCATAATATGAGCAGAACACATCATTCTTGAAAGATGAATAGTACCTTCAGTCATCAAATTATAGAGTTCGTGACAATCCTTCCGGGTATTGACGATGCAAAGCACCTGTTTCTGTTTTTGCAATTCATCTGCAATTTCGGCCCATTCAGTTGGCTGGTTAATATCTTTTGGCATTTCTACATGAACTCGTTTAAGCTCATTAACCAGATCGAGATAACATGGAACAATTTCCCTGACGATACTGGGTTCAATTCCTTTAAAAGCGTTTTGCCCGCTTCCAATTGTTCCGGTCAAAGCAGGTTGTGTTGCTGTTGAAAACAATACAGAAACTCCAAAATTATCTACTAATCCTCTTAAAACCGAAAGTATAGGATTTAAGAATTCAGGAGGTAACATTTGGGCTTCGTCAAGGATTATAATGCTATTAGCCAGGTTATGTAACTTGCGGCAACGGGAGCTTTTATTCGCAAATAAAGATTCAAAAAACTGCACATTTGTTGTAACTATAATTGGAGCATCCCAGTTTTCTGTAGCGAGTTTACGTTCTATCGAATCGGTACTTTCATCAATATTACTATGGTGTTCTATTACATTTGTTTCGCCAAAAATGTCACGATATACTTGCGCAGTTTGGCTTATAATACTCGTGTAAGGTATTGCAAAAACAATCCGGTTTTTTTGATACTTTACTGCATGTTCCAAAGCCCAGGCCATTGATGACAGCGTCTTTCCTCCCCCTGTAGGAACGGTTATTGAGAAAAACCCCGGTTTATATTCACCTGATTTTATGCATTGATTGAGAACTTTTTTCCGAATATGATTAACGTCTGTAGCGGGTGCATTTATTGAAAATGCGGTCATATGATGATCGAAAATGTCTTTTAACTCCCCAATAGCTTTATAATTCCCTCGTCTTGCAAATGATTCAGGATTCATAAAGCTTTCAGTATCCAGAAAATCAGCATCCACTAAGCAGGAATAAAGCATCCGAATCCATAAGTGCATCTGTTCAGGATGCAAAGGTTTTCCTGTAGGTATATTCAATTCCCCAATTTGCTTTAGCTCTTCAGGAATGATATCTTTAATTTTTTCATAAAACTCTTGCTTAGATAAGCGATTGCGAAGATCGCCCGAAACACCCAATTCAGGATAGTAATTCAATAAACCTGCATGATGTCCAGCAATACAATATGCTAATGGAGGCCATATTTGAGGTAGCGTTTCCTTTGCAAATATGGCTCCTGCTGAAGTATGATCAGTCTTCGGTTTTTTCTGGTCATCTTCCTCATAACCAGAGTTTATCTTTATATATTCCTGAAACTCATTGGAGTATTTTCCAAAATCATGCCATAAACCTAATAGTTTTCCCCATTCCTCATTTCCAAACTCCGAAGCAAACTTTTTGGCGAACTGAGCCGTCCCGGTTAAATGATCTACCAGATCTTGAGTTTCAAAACTCCCATCGTCTTTTCTTTTAATATGTCCTATCATCATATTGCGGATAATACAATCAGGTCAAACATTATTCTTCAATCAAAAATCAATACTCCATCAGAATCACCTGATTGATTCTCTAATTTCCTTCAAAATTCGTTGATCTGGGTCCGGAAATCGTGGAGCGACTAAAAAAATGTTGGTAATTGTCCATTTTTATTTGCAGAAATTGTCGAAATCCTTCATCGCCGATCAGTTGAATATCTTCAGCAATGCCCAATACAAATCTTCCGGGTCCTTCGTATTTGGCAACAAGGGCCTTAAATACGAACTGGTTCGAACTGATTGCAGTAATATATTTTGCAGATAAGGGGTATTCTTCCATCAGTAAGTTTTTTGCCCGTAGGTTTAGGCTAAACTCAATATGTTTGTCGAGTTCACCGGTGTTTCGGAAAATATCTACAGGTAAGGATCGATGCGAACTCTCATGTTCCCATGGAAAAGGTGTTTCGGACAGATCTTCGATTCTGCAGATTTTAAACTGACGATTCTTTCTTAATTGGGTATCGAAAGCCCACACAAGATTAAAATCGTCTTTAAATTCAAATGGCTCCACCATACGGTTTCTGATGGTTTGGCTATTGCCCGAAGCATAATTAATTAAGAGAATTTGTTTTTTTGCTTGCTGTGCAGCCCGCAATGCCTGCACAATTACCGACTTTTCCTTGTGGATATATGCTTCAATGGCCTTGTCCTGATTCAAAAAGGAAACGAGTTTTTGTTTGAGTTTGATTGCGCACCCCGGCTTTTCTTCCAGCTCGTCGATGCAACACGAAAGCAAGTAAGCTTCCTCCTCTGTAAAGTGAAGTAAATCGCTAAGTAAATGAGGATTTTTCTCATTATATTGAACCTTGTATCTACCATCTTTTTGTTGAAGATCGAAACCCGTATCTTTTAATAAATTACAGTAGGTGTAAAAAGCAGAGCTTTTAATCGTCAAAAAGGTAATACATTCTTCTTTGGTTTTAGGATAGTTGCCGGATAAGAAAAGGATAAACCGGAGTATCCGGTGTGTTTTAGTTTCGCTAGGCATGTTGGAAAATTAATTTTCCTAAAAATAAGTAATCCTATATTAGAATGCAATGACATAATCCCCTTATTTTACTTGACGTTCCGTTTTATCCGCGCGATTTCCCAATTAATTGCCTGACGAGTGTCAATATTGGAGTTGAGTGTAATTATTAATCTGTTACGACAATTCATAAAGTCTATTTTTAGAGTTAATCGACAACCAGCAAAAAGTATATCTCCTTCTCTAATTTCCTCACTTTCAAACGTGTAAAAAAATAAATAATAAACAATTTAAACTATTTAATATTGAAATTGTGTATTGCGTATATTTTGTCATTACGAAAGCAAGGTAAGCCTTATGAAATAATTTGATAATATAATATACCCTTCTCTTTCGAGAGATTTCCCAATTTGCCCAATGTCTTCACCTCTCAATCACTTGGTAGGATCATTTTGTAAAAGGGATTTAAAATATTTCTTTCATCATGCGTCCAGGTTGAAAATTAGTATGAACCGGTCGAAGATTGATTGCATGTTTTGTCTGCCGAATCCGTTGATGTTAAAGATTTCGGGATGAGGTAAATCGTTCTTCACGGTGTCTGCAAACAATTGTAAATCATATTTAAGCTTTTCAATCAAGGAGTAACGGTCATCAGGGTTCAACATGAAAACCATCCGGAAAATATCATATTTATGTTTTACGATATCTCTGGTGCTGATTTCTTCGCCTTCTTCCTTTCGCTTTTTGTTGTCGAGGTAAGCGAAAGCCTTTAAACAAATAAGTGCTTCAGTGTTGGCATAATGGACATTGTCTTTATATGAGCTATGCTCAATAGTAAAGTGATAATAATCCTCATCAAGCAGAATTGCTGAAAGATTGGATAACCCTTCAACGGAAGGAATTGGAGTAAGATGTGCATCCTCATTAAGGTTAATAGCATCAGGCGTTTTCGAGAATAGTTCATTTTTTGAAAAAGACCCTTTTTATTATCCTCAAAATAAATATGATGATGGTTTATTTGAGAAGTTAGATATTTGAAATACAACGGTTGAGTAAAAACGAACAGCCTTTCGTTTTTACAACATACTCTCGATGGCATTCCATTCTTTTCCTGCTTGTCTTCACGATCAATGGAAACGATAATCAAACGTTCGCCCAATACTTCTTCCAGTTGTCTCAAGTTATGAGGTAAAGGAACACCGGTTCGTTCACCGTTTAGGGTTGATTGGGTTAACTTTGGGGCTTCCTGCTGCAGTTGATTGTCTGCCACGGCTTCCGATGATTTGCCTTCCGTTTGTTCGATAGGTTTTAACGAGAGTTTTATTTGTCGTTCAAGGTTGTTCAATTCGGTTTTCAACCCCGTTAGCTCCTCCTCTTTGCGCCATACAGCTTCAACTACTTCTTTCAGCACCGGAATATCTTTCTTCATTTCTTGAGTTTTTAATGGTTTATACATCCGTATTTGCGTATTTATTTATTAACCTGCATACACATTTATTTGCCTGAATACCTGCGTACCTGCTTGCTTACATTTGTACTCAGGGATGTAAGTTGGTACGGAGATACAGGAGTACGTTGGTGCGTTGTTACATCCCTACCTTTGTCCGTTTTTACCTGTTTCTACACATTGATTTATCCGTATTGTTCTACCTGCATACCTGAGCAGGTATTCCCGTTTGTCTGTCCCAATGTCCATGCGTAAATAAGGCCGTATTGTCGTACCTGTAAACATCCCTTCGTGCGTACCAACGTTGCAAAAAAATAGCATTAAGGTTCCCTGTTTATACAATTCAAGGACTTGACGATAAGTGGCCCCGGTTTGATCATTTTGTGGTCTGATACACTATCATGATAATGTCTGACTGACCATCTACTTTTGACCAGGAAAGCATCCGTGCATTGAAAATGCCTTAATCGGTTCATGCAGCTTTTATGATCTGCCCGTAAAAGGCAGATTTTATTTGCGCCGGGCAAATAGCAAGCTGTGTTTCGGGTTACCCGAAACCATTCCGGTAACCCGGAACTGCTTGCCCCACCGGGGGTAAAGCAACCTCCGAAGTCGGTTGCTTTTTGAAGGATTAAAGGCAGGATTAAACCCTGCGCCGGAGGCTTTTGTCGTAAATACTTTAAATGATATGGAAGAGGAAAAAAAATATCTCGTAAACGGGGAAAAGGCGGGCGCCCGCAGGAGGATGACCCGGCTACACATTGTGTAATGGTGCGCTTTACCAATAAGGAGAATGCGCGGTTCCTGTCACTGTTCGAGCAATCGGGTATGCACGCCAAGGCGCTTTTTATCAAAGCCCGGGTGTTCGATCAAACATTCCGGGTGGTGAGAACAGACCGTGCTGCACTCGAATATGTGACCAAACTGACATCATTTTACGCACAATACCGTGCGCTGGGCGTCAATTATAACCAGGTGGTAAAAGAGCTTCATTCGCATTTTTCGGAGAAAAAAACGTTGGCATTGTTGTATAGATTGGAAAGTATTACAAGGGAACTGGTGGTACTGAGCGAACAAATTGTAAACCTTTCTCGGGATTTTAAAGAGAAGTTTATGATGAAATAAATAAGGGAACAATCATCCATAATCAGCAAAAATTGAAAAATGATTGCCAAAATAAATACCGGGAGCAATCTTTACGGTGCGCTGGCTTACAACCAGAAGAAGGTAGACGAAGGAATGGGAAAAGTGCTTGCCACGAACCTTGTTTGTGAGCCGATATATGGACACTTCAGCGTACAGGGATGTGCTGCGGATTTTGCCCGCTGGATGCCATCGCCGGAACATTTACCCACTAAAAAGCCAGTCATACATATCTCGCTTAACCCGCATCCCGACGATAAACTGGCAGACAATCAACTGGCGGACATCGGGCGTGAGTACATGGAGCGGTTGGGCTACGGCGGTCAACCATACCTCATTTTCAAGCACGAGGACATAGGGCGCGATCATATCCACATCGTTTCCTTGCGGGTGGATTGTGAAGGCAAATTAATAAAAGACAGTTTCGAGCATAAGCGCAGCAAGGAGATTATTGAACTGTTGTTATAGCAAACATGCACATAAATCGTTCGAGCATCAAAGTGTTGTTATACATTGTTTTATAATCGGACATTGAGAATGGTTTACCCACTTTACCTTTGGTCGCCAACAAGTCTTGCTTTGCCAAATTTACTGCTGTAAGTGCTGCATTGAAGTGAAAATCCAATTTGTTTTTACTTCTTCCCTGACAGTTATTCAGACCAGTAAACTGCTTCGCATCACGATACAGAAATTCAATCTGGAAACGTGCTTGATAATAGCGAACAATTTTTTCACCGTCTTGCTTCAAATCAGTAGAGAAAAATAGTTTTCTTGCTGTCTCTCTTCCGTTTTTGTAAAAAATTGCATGGCCAACTTGATGTCCATTTTGAATGCCTTCGAGTAAACGACCAATGAGTAGATCGTAATCTCCTCGTTAGAGAAGTCTAATGAAAATCGATCGGGGTTAAAGTTGTAAGCATCAACCAAACCATCAAATTTCTTTGGAGCTCCTTTCTTACCCGTTCTGTCACCCGTGAACTTGTACATCAACACACTGTCATCTCTTAACCGACTAATGAACTCAAGTCCGGCTGACTGTTCTTTCTTAACAAATGGTCTTTTAGAAAAAAAGGCATCGGCTACAATATACTTTGAAAAAAATTTAAACTGTTCTGCGTTTTCGGTTACAAGACTTGCATAGTGGAAAAGTAGGTTCAATTTACATCCGACGACAGAGAAGTTTTTAAACAGGTATTGCAGGAGCTCAGAAATTGTTTTTCGGTTTTGCAAAAATATATGGAAAGAATTGACTCAGGTAAATAATTGAAATTTAGCTCTGAACGGAAAAAACCTGCTGAACCGTTTGTGATTCTACAGATTGCTGGAAACGCTGCAAATAAGAGAATATGGTAATTGTAATTCATCAGACTGCAGATACGCGAAACGCACTTCTTTACAATGAAGAGAAATTAATGGAAGGTGTGGCCACGTACTTTCACAGGGTCAATACGGAGTCCTTAAATCCTTTTCTTTATGACCATAATTACCGTTTGAATACACTGCTTGATATTGAAAACCGCAATACCCGCTTGACAAACAAATGCCTGCACATCTCCTTTAACCCATCAAAATCAGACTGTCTGATTTTGAACGATAAAACGATCCGTTTGGAAATCGGGCAGATGATGGAACATATGGGCTATGGGAACCTGCCTTATTTTGTCTATAAACACAAAGATTTGGATCGCATACACTACCATGTTGTTTCTACCCGCATTGATAAAGTGACCGACAAAAAGATCAAAGACAATTATGAAAAGGAGAAGATGCAACGATTTATCCAGGGATTGGAACAGAAATACGATCTCAAGCTGGAAGAGACTAAATCGCAGCTCAAACAAAATGACTTTACGCTCAATGCCACCTGTTCAGACCTGAAAGCAAGAGTCGAAGGGATATTTCAGTTACTGAACCAATCGTCAGGAATAAACAACGAAACGATGTACCATGATATTCTTAGAGCCTTTAATTTGGAAGTCCTGCCATCCGGTAAGGGAAAAGTTGTCCTGGTGACAGACAACGACGGGAAAATTATCCGTAATCCGCTGCGCATGTCAGATATAAAAGAACGGATAAAAACACCGGAGACTAACAACAGACCAGAAAAAGAATTGATAAAGCAAGTGGGTGCGCAAGTAACTGCCGGATTTAAAGACCTGTTTAAAAAATACCGGTTCTGTGATGTACAACTCGCGACCCAGGAGTTGAAAGAGAAAGGACTTTTTCTTTTCTTGTCTTCTGAATCAGACAACTACAAAATCTACAGTCCGGACAATAAAATGGTGTTCAGTAATCCGTTTCTGATTGATAAACAACTGGACTATTTCAATATGACTAACCATGATTTTTATGCCATCATCAAAGATTACAATCGTCTTCTCTCTGAAAAGTTCCGGTATGTTTCTGAAAGGTTGATTGATTATGAAAAGGTTCCTATGGTGGAATTGAAAAATCGGGAAACGAATACTCCGTTAAAAGAAATAAAACTGTCAGAAAGCAAGGAGTTTAATCGGATTACCTCCGGTATGGATGACCTTTCAAAGAGCTTTATCGAAACTGCGATCAAGGATTATTACCGGTATTCCATTCACAGAATTATAGAAACGGAACAGCGGATCAATCAGTACAACTTTTACCGGGAATATAATCAGAACAGGAAGTTATTAAAGACTGGTCTTACAAATGATCTGGCAGAAAAGTATATGGTAGTAAAAACAGAAGATCAATATTACCTTAACAATCATCCTTCCGGAATTCAGGAAGTCAGTCTGAACCCTGAACAGCTGAAATACCATCTTGACGCAAAGAACTTCTTTTCAAAGTCAATCCTTGAGATAGTACGGTTAATGCCCTGGTACAGTAATGAAAGAGAGCAGAATAAAAAGAAGAAGAAGAAGAAGATGTAAAGCAGAAAAGGAAGGAGCGGAGAATGAGGTTTTAATTTTTAATATGCTTATCCGCAAACCTTCCTAATCTAGGAAAGGAAAATACGGATTTTATTTGTTTATATTAGTATCTAAAAATTGCATATATTGCTGATATTCATCATTTATGTCGCATAAATGTTACGATATGAATATACTTGAATTCATTCTGAAATTCCCCGATGAGGGTGCTTGTCGTTTGAAATTTAAAGAACAAAGAGACCAAATCGGTATAGTTTGTAGTAAATGTAATTGTAAAGAGCATTCTTGGCTCGAAAATAAACTTTGTTACTAATGCAAGGACTGTCATCGTCGAATATCTTTACGTTCATGTACAGTGATGCAAAGTTCCAAATTACCTTTTCGATATTGGTTCGTTACCATGCATTTGCTCACTTGTACAAAGAAATCTTTCTCGACAGAAGAATTACGTCGTCAATTAGGACATAAACGTTATCAACCTATTTGGGAAATGGCAAACAAACTTCGTGATGTTATGGGTAAACGCGATAATGAGTATCAATTTCCAGGGCAACTGGAACTAGACGATGCTTTCTACAAGACAGTTAGGCTACATTGAAAAACAACTGCAAACCATTAAAGGAGCATTTGAATAATGTAAAATAATATATGATAAAACTTTTAAATATGGTTTTGGTTCTGTATTTTTACATCATGCTTAATAACAAAAGTAATAATTTAAAAAAAAGGAGGTAAAACTTATGAGTTACACAAAACCAAAAATCTTGGCTCAAAGTACTTTACAGATGGCAGAATGTCGTCCAAATAGTAGCCCGAGCGGAAGACCTTGTAATCCACCAAAGCCAGGTGGACGTTAATGAACAATTTGATCAGGCGGCGATGTTTTTACAATTAAAACTCGCCGCCTGATTACTTAAAAAAAGGAGATATTGAAATGTTTTTCAAGCAAAAATCCAATGTTATGTTTCGGGACTATAAGTCCTTTGGGTATATAACGGACAATCGAAATTTCGAATATATACAAACGAATAATAACGGAAACGACATCGGTGACAAAATTTTATCGGAAAGTGGGGCAGTTTTTATGTCTGTTTTAGAGAGAAAACCACAAACCATTGATGAGCTTGCAAAAAAAATAAAGAAACAATTTACAGATGTTGACATTAGAACAATAAAGAACGATGCCAAAGAATTTTATTGCATGCTTGAACAGGATGGATTTATTGTATCTGGCGAAACATTGCAGGAGTGTGATGAAAAAGATACGAGGTTTTCATACAAAACATTAGAACCCGAAATAACAAAACAAAAAAATTCTCCGGCTATCATGCATTCTGAGAAATCCACACAGGATTTTTTTGAAGAATACTTTAAAGGCAAACCTCAACTAACAAATTTGCACATAGAAATTACAAGCAAGTGCAACGAAAGATGCATACATTGTTATATTCCACATGAATACAAAGTAAGTTATATCGAACCTGATTTATTTTATGATGTTTTAGAACAATGTAAAAATATGAGGTTATTGCATTTGACGTTGAGTGGTGGCGAACCCATGCTGCACAAAAAATTTTGCGACTTTTTAAGAAAATGTAAAGAATATGATTTTTCAGTAAATGTGCTTAGTAATTTAACATTGCTTGATGATGAAATTATCAAGGAAATGAAGACAAACCCTCTTTTAGGTGTTCAAGTCTCATTATATTCAATGAATTCCAATATTCACGATGAAATAACTCAAATGAAGGGGAGTTTTGAAAAAACAAAAAATGCAATTTTGAAACTGGTTGAAAATGATATCCCTTTGAAAATAAGCTGCCCAATCATGAAACAAAACAAGAGCTGTTATGATGACGTTATTAAATGGGCAAAAGAGTATAAGATTGATGTCGGAGATGATTATGGCATCATAGCAAGATACAACCATACAACACAAAATCTGAATTGCCGTCTATCAATTAATGAAATCAAAGAAGTGATTAACGACAAAGTTGCGAATGATTCAAAATATTTGGAGCAAATGGAAATGGCAGCTGAGAAGAAAAAAAATACTACTTCAAACGATTTTGTTTGTAGCGTTTGTCATTCTTCTATTTGCATAGCAGACAACGGAAATGTTTATCCATGTGCCGGCTGGCAGAATTATATTGTTGGTAATGTTAAAGAAACTTCTCTCAATGATATTTGGAACAATTCTGAAAAAGTACAGTATTTAAGAGGTTTGCGCAAAAAAGACTTTCCTAAATGTATTCAATGTCCTGATAAAGAGTTTTGTACTATGTGTATGATTAGAAATGCAAATGAAAATCCAAAGGGAGATCCGTTAGTCGTTAATGAGTTTTTTTGCAATATTGCAAAACTCAATAGACAAATAATGCTTGAAAGGAACGAAAAGCTTATGAATTCTTAATGCCAGTAATTCAAACAGACGAAAATATTTTATCTTCAAACCAGCATAATTATGGAAGAAAATACTAAGACCCTTCGCAAAAATGTAGAAGAACTTTATAAACAGAGTAAGTTTGAAAAAATTATAGCACAGCTTACAGATGAATTGTTGGAAAGAGAAAAGGATTCAGAATTATACGCATGGAGGTCAATAGCTAATTATAAGTTAGAAAAGAGTGTTTTTGTAACTATGCATTTTGCCAAGAAAGCTATAGCCGCAGACCCGACCTATTTTATGGGATATTTTGCTAAGGCTTGTGCCTGGACTGATAAAAAAGAAAATAATAAAGCGATAGCGGATTATACTAATGCCATAGAGCTTAATCCAAATTTTGTAGAAGCTTACTACAACAGGGGAATTGCTTGGCAAGCAAAAAAAGAGAAAGACAAAGCATTTGCAGATTTTGACAAAGCGATTGCAATTTACGACAGAGACATAAAAATCAATCCTACTGTGAAATTGTATATGTTGAGGGGGAATATAAAGTATAATAAAAAGGACTACGAGAATGCTATTGAAGATTATGAGAAAGCCATAGGACTCAAGCAGGATTATGGACTAGCATTTTATAACAAGGGTCTTGCAAAGGTCGCTAAGCAAGACCAATGCGGAGCGATAAGTGATTTTGATAAAGCTATCGAAATCAAGCCGTTTGAAGATGCTTATATTAGCAGGGGGCATATTAAAAGAGTATTTAATGAAGACTACGACGGAGCTATTTCAGATTATACCAATGCTATAAATCTAAATCTCAATAATCAAAATGCATACTATTATATGGGTCTAGCATACTATAATAAAGCTTTAAAAAAGAAAGAAGAAATTAATATAGACCTGATAAAAGAAAGCAAACAAGACTTTGAAAAATATTTGGAACTTACTACTGATGAAAATGATAATGGGGTTAAGTATGCAAAACAGTATATAGAAGAATTAAAAGTGGTGATTGAAGATCCAAATTTATGGTCTATCAAACAGTTAGTAAATAAAATTAAAGATCTATTATGGATAAGAAAAGAAAACTATATCACGCATTACTCTAGTTTATCTGTACTTAAGAATTTGATATTTGACGATAGTAAATTTAGAATATCCGAAGGAAACTTTATGAACGATCCCTCCGAAGGTCTGGAGTTCTTTAAGTTTCTGAAATATAAGCCTGATACTTTTCATAAAGCTAGTTCTTCTACCGAAAGCGTTTCACCCAAACCCTTTATCGGCAGCTTTGTTACCGATAATATGAATGACGACTTAAATATGTGGCGGTTTTATGGGAAAGAAAAGGGAGAGGAGGCTAAAGGATGTTCCATTACCCTACGTACGGAGGAATTTATTGAGAATATCGAGAATTATCTATCAAATGAAAAAAATAAAGAAGCCCGTCTGGACGATGAAAGTTATATAAACTTTTATCGCGTGGTTTATGTAGTACATAATGCGGCAAATGCTAGGAGGAAGTCCACTCCTAAATTTAATATTCCAAATTCAGATAAGAGTGAGGAGAAATTGGAGATATTGATGGAAGAACTAAAGAAGAAAGTAGAACCAGACAAAGTCAAACAATACACAGGAGATAATAGAACTTTTTTAGAAAAGGACCTTAACAGTATTGCCTTTTTGTTTAAAAACGATGCTTACAAAAACGAAGATGAAGT